>Ga0214217_1000433_pt1 | contig 11210 bp, 14 predicted proteins | sample TroBogypolimnion_46_FD_153055 | JGI IMG/M metagenome (GOLD analysis project Ga0214217, IMG submission 153055) | Freshwater microbial communities from Trout Bog Lake, WI - 02JUL2007 hypolimnion | ecosystem: Environmental > Aquatic > Freshwater > Lake > Hypolimnion/Profundal zone ... | reverse complement strand
TAAAAAGATGCGGCCACCAAGAGAGGTGATGGATATCCTGAGAGGCTCGTTTCAGTGGAGCCGTATCAGGACACTGTATATGGAGCGGCAACTGCAGCAGCTGACCTCAGCTTTCCGTGAAGCCGGGGTACGCATGATTGTGCTCAAGGGGCCAGCACTTGCCAGAATGGTCTACCCGGATACCGCCTTGAGAGCTGGATCGGACCTCGACATTCTGGTGCATCCGAAAGAGATGACGCGCTCGAAGGAGATCCTTTCGCAACTGGGATACACCTGTGATGCACGGAAGTTCGGGACAGACGTGGAAGCGCTCAGCCACCATGAAGAATTCACGAGCAGTCAGCATGGGCAGCAGTTTCGCTCGATCGAACTCCACTGGAAACTGATCCGAATCGGGCTCTTGCAGGAGAGCGATGTAGACAATCTTTTCGATAACGCTGTGCAGGTCAGCGCTGACAGTTCGACCTTTGAAGCACTGAACCCTGTCGACGCCCTAATCCACCGAGCGCTCAACAACGCGTTCATGCATGATGGCGACATGCGCCTCATCTGGATTTACGATATCCTCATGCTTGCCCAAAGCCTTAAGGAGCCGAAGGAGTGGCTACTGTTACAAAATCGATGCGTGGCATGGCGAGCCCGCCTGGCCGTAGAAGTTGCACTGACACTTGCCCGTTCCTGGTACGGGTTACGCTTACCGGATGCATATGCTAACTTTTCAACGTGGCCAGCCCCATCAGCTGAGGAGCTTGATGCATGGAACCTAATCACCCTCAGACGCAAACGACTGGACTTCATGATCGGAGCCCACTTACCGCATGGCGCCAGTTTTCTTGAAAACGTATGGTTGACCATTCGCCTCATAGTGCCACCTCGAACAGTTGTTGTCAAACTCTACCCTGTGCGACACCCCTGGCTTTTTCCGCTCTCTTACATTCGCAGGTGGAGCAGGTGGATTAATAAAATGCAAACCTGAGCCATCAACCCGTTACCTTGCTATTGTAATGTGTTGTTGCTTCGAAAAAGAATCTTTATGCGCCCCCGAAGGAGCCCCCTCCGCACTGGTATTCGGCATGTACGCCATTATTACACGTGTTAGCATTATAACTTCCATTCGTACAATCACCTACTCCTTGTGCGTCCATCTTCCCCTGCAACTGTATTAGTGCAGGTTCAGTCCAATATAGGTTACGTAAACATAGCCCAATGTCTGCGTCAGATTCTTGACTTTTGTGATTACTCATTTGTGATTAGGGTTACCTTTTAAATTTGGAATGCAACACTTTCTTCGTACACCTGTTTTTTCTTACTAATGAAATCGTTGATAGTAGGTTTTTGCCATATCAATCCCTGATCATCCCTAACTTCTGTATCAAGCATATTCATCTCCTTATTAATTTCATTGTTTAGTAAAAAGTCGAAATAATAGTTGCTGTTTTAGTCGCAACCACGAGGTAACTCGTGAATTGGCAGCACAACCGAGTGCTATGAATTGTAAACGGTTTGGTGTCGCTCCAATATTGTTCTTCGTGCCGGCATACATTATATGGCCTTTATTCCAAAGCGATTTGTTACCAGTTCCGCAAGAGTTTCGATACAAGCCTCAAGGCTGAGTTTTGCTGTATCGAGAGTCAATGTAGCCTCCTCTGGTGATTCATATGGCGAGGAGATCCCCGTAAAATCGGGAATTTCACCTGCACATGCTTTGCGGTAGAGCCCTTTCATATCCCGTTGCTCACAGATTGCAAGAGATGTGTTCAGGTATACCTCCACAAAACGCTCATCACCGATGATGGCCCTGGCATTGGCACGGTCTTCACGAAATGGTGAGATAAATGAGGTTAGCACTACAAGACCAGCATCATTCATTAGTCGTGCGACTTCTGACACCCGGCGAATATTTTCAGCCCTGTCAGAGGGTGTAAAACCAAGGTCGCGGTTCAGACCGTGGCGAACATTATCTCCATCCAGTACAAAACAGGCTATTCCTTTGTTGATGAGCTGGCGTTCAAGGGCAAATGCAAGGGTCGACTTTCCCGCACCCGAGAGGCCCGTAAACCAGAGTACAAAAGGGTTATGCCCAGTCAGCGCTTGACGCTCAGACGCCTTTACCTGACCATCATGCCAAACAATATTTTGTTTTTCAGTCACGGTGATAGTTCCTGTTAAAACGTAACAGCCATAGTGGTAACCTGAATGAATCGGTTTAAATTGCATAGAAATTTCAGATAATTCAAATGGCTTGCGACTTGGTAAATGGACCGCGCTATGGCTTTTTCTGAGAGATGTTACTCCATCATTTAGGATTTAGATATCCAAATTTATGCGTAACTGGCGTGACTATATGCGTGCCGCAGAAGCTTTATGGCTTCTGGTTGTGTTTGGCTTTGCACAGCGCTTTATTCCAATCGCCTGGTGGTCTGGATTTTTGGGGTGCAACGCTCACATACCCAAGCACTGGCAAGGAGTAAAAACGGTTACGACCATGCAAAGGTTGAGCGTTATCGAGGAATGTGCAGTTGCAATTGCGATAAGAAGGGCATGCCGGCGCCTGCCTTTTCAACCAACATGCCTTGCTCAGGCTTCGGCAGGACAAATTATGCTCCGACTCCGAGGACGCAGTGGTGTGGTTGTTATTGGAATGAGACTAGACCCGATATCGACAGATAAAAAGTGGGAGGCTCATGCCTGGCTGCTTGGGAAGTGTGGAGCTATCACTGGTGGCGAGAATGCTTATGGATTCACCCCAACCAATGTATTTGAGGTACCCGGCGGATTATCGGCTGATGATATTCTTCTCAACGAAAACGATTAATTACTTTATTCGCAGCAACATCTTTTGGGGTATATTTAGTTGAATACGGTATTCTTTGCATTGGTTAATAAAGAATCGCCATTGGCAACTTCTGTGAACACAAGATTTAGCAATCTCCTTTTGGAGATTCTCCACTGTGACCCTTCACTGCCCAATCCTGACCGGTTATTGGCATTCTCTACTGATGACTGGCATGAATTCACCGCGGAAGCAATTCGTTTCCGTATGGCCTTTCAAGTAAAAGAGTTTCTTGATGCTGATTCTCAATACCGTGAGATAGTGCCGCAAGTCTGCCTGGATCAGCTTGGTGAAATTGTTCGTAAAACACTGATGAATAATCTCCGCCAGCAGGCCCACTTGCGCAAGATGCTTACCCTTCTCAAAGAGGTAGATATTCCTGTAATGCTGCTCAAAGGGCTGTGGTTGGGCGAAGTCGTCTACCGTGACTTGAAAGCCCGAGCTACTGGTGATATAGATCTTTTGCTGCGTTCTGAGGATATGCCTCGTTTTACTAAACTTGTTATAGAACGCGGCTTTGATGTCCCGTCGAATACTGCCAATATTTGCGATCTTGCTCCAGCTGGCAATGAGTTTCCGCTGATTCATCCAACACGGAAGGCCTTTTTTGACATCCACTGGGCGTTGACACTCTCGCCGATTGAAAAGCCTGTTGATGAAGAAAAGTTTTGGCAACGCTCTGAAATCTACACAATCGCGGGTATGCCTTGCCGAACCCTGTGCATCGAAGACCATCTGCTCTATCTCTGTTTTCATGCAGCCGACCATCATCGTCTTAATTACGTTGGCCCGAGGGCTCTGCTTGATATTGCCCGCCTCATTGCAAAACCAGCCCGCCCCATCGACTGGAATGATGTTGTTACAAGAGCCAGAGAGATGGCTTGGAATCGTAGCGTCTGGCTGATGCTGGAGCTCATCCGTAAGCATCTCGGCTCGCAAGTACCAAAAAGGGTGCTCGACGAACTATGCCCTGCCGACGACGACATTCTTATACATACTTTAGCGATGGAGGCTATATTTCTCGATCAGCCGAAAACAGATAAACTTCATATAAATATTGTCAGAATGGTTGATGAGCGATCACTCCTGAAGCGCATAGCCCTGTTATTCAAACGCATCTTTCCTGCATCGGAAGAAATTGCGACACTGTTCACGACTTCAGTTAACTCTCCAGGCTTCCGTTGGCTCTACTTGAAGCGACTCAGTTTATTGATCAGGAATCACCTGCCGAAAATATTCCTTATTGCATTTAAAAATGCTGCGATTTTGGCAGAAAAAAAGCGAATAGAGGTCATAGACAGATGGATTGAAGGCGATGCAGCACGTGACCAGAGTGCTTGATGCTGTGGCCTGCACAAACTCCGGCATTGATGTAGTAGAACCAGGTTTTTAGTAAATCTATAGGAAAGTTTCAACCTTATTTTTATTATTATCAATATAATATGATGTTCCTGCTGTCGTTTGCCGATTACAACAAATTCTTTATAGCATAATAAGTTTACTTTTTTAGTCAGCTACGTTATGAGAAGAAAAATTGCGCTCGCAATCACTGCTGACGGAGAAGTGGATCTCATCCGCGGCATGGTTGACTTGCTGCTTCACAAGCTTGATCGCGTTCTGATTGTTGAGGGGCGACGTACATTCCGCGGCAAACCACGCGAAGTCCTTGGTAAAGACTGGATTGATCTGCTTGCTCTGAAACCAGAACAGTTCAGATCTATTGTGACAGATCTACCAGCCGATAACAATCCTGGCGCAACGATGCGCCAACGAGAAATGATACAGCGCAATGCTATAGGCTTAGGTGTACGGGATATGCAATCTGATGACCTTTTGATTGCTGTTGATGCCGATGAGTTTGTTGACCCTGACTGGTTGGACTCCCACGCTGATTCTCTGACTGTCCCTACCCGCCTGCTTATGCTGCCATGTTATGGAGGCCTTGACCGTCGTGCACCGGACTGGCACTGTTGCCTTAAACACCTGACCACACCTGTTGGCCATTGGCCACCCCATGAAACGGGATGGCTTTTTCCTGGTGGGGTAATTGGGCCAATAGGTGAACTTGCCAATATTGGCGTGCAATACTGGCGTTCGCACCCCGTGGTTACTACATTGGAGGTTACAGGCTGGCACTTGCTCCATGTGCTTCCTCCTGAAAAGGACCCATCCTGGAAACTTCAACGGCAAGCCCATCTCTGGGACAGTGGTGCGAACCTTCAATATATGGTTCGTTGCCTTGCTGCCGGCATTCATCCTTATGGTTGGTGGGGAGCTACTCAAACTTCTATACCGACCAAACTTGAATTTCTTGCGCGACGTCATCCTAGTAGCGTGCTTGGCGATCTGCCATCGCTTAGCAAACGCCACCATATTATGCAGGAAGCACTTGAATGCTTCCATACCTATTCTCATTTAACACATTCATCAATTAATCCAGAGCAACTCTGATGACCTATCAGCAAAGTCCTGATGCATTGCATGCAGAAGTTAACGGTTCTCTCATTCTCATGAACGTTGAATCGCTGGCTTATTTTGAGTTTAACGACGTCGCAAAAAGGATATGGGATCTCTTATCAGACAAAGTATGGGCTGAGGAGCAAATTTTATCTGTACTCCTTGATGAGTACGATGTGGAGCCTAAGCGTTGCCAGGCTGCGGTTGCAATATTTCTGAAGGAGGCTCTTGAGAAAGGGTTTGTAGTAGAGGCGTAAACTGATAGAGATGTTCTATTGCTATAGATTGTTTGACCGCCACATCTTCAGTTCACATGAGCTGAAACTGCTCCATCGGGTTAACCATGACCTGGAACCCAACCATCGGGATGTTCTACTCGAGTGGTCATCTGATCCGGTCATGCCTGAGGGCCCATTGTGTGCTGGAAATGAACGTTGGGGTATCTTCATGCTGCGTGCAGTGGAAGGGCTTTGGGCGGTTTTACCCCGCACAGGATTTGCTGTATGGGTACCGAAAAATGGAACACGATTAACGGTGCATCCTGACATAAGCCAGCTGGCTAACCATGATCAGTCGGCACAGCCATGTCGTGATGTAGCCAACTCCCTTGTGACGGGGCTATTGTCGCGTCTGCCTTCGATGTGGGGAGAGGTTCCGCTTCACGCTGCATTGCTCAAAGCTCCTGAAGGCTATGTACTGCTTGCTGGGGTGAGTGGCGTTGGGAAGTCAACGCTTGGCCAATTCTTGGCTCGTCGCCACAACTGGGCACTCCTTGATGACGACGCTTGCATGGCATCAATTAACGATGGCGAACTAAAGATCACTCCTATGGGGGGGGTGGCTCGTCTAAGGAATGACGCTGCAAATCGATTACAATTGTCGGGGCCATTGTTGTCAGGCTATGCCGATGGAAAGGTTATGGTGCAAAATGAACCCTCAACTTTACTTTTACCAGAAAAAACGCCTGTCGTTGCTTTGTTCCATCTTTTTCGGAACTTAGCCAAACCGACTTCCATCGGTTACATTACCAGGCTTGATACAGTAACCGCAGTGATACAGGTAACAACTAACACTCCGCGTCTTGATCGAGAATCTATACAATGGCGTACCAATCGCTTTTATATTGCAGCAAAGTTTGGAAAAATTGCAAATTACTTCGTAACATTCAGTGAAAACAAAAAACCTGAGGAGGTCACAGATGATATCAAAAAAATATATGCCAGAAGCTATTGATAGTTCTCAGCAACATGCTGAAAGAAGTGAAAGTGCCCGCCAGAAGCGTGTGTGGGCAGATCCATCCATGGTGGAAGTTATGAATGCTACGGCTGTTCGCAACACCTGTGGGTCATATAGTGATGGTTCCGGTTGTAGTAGTGCAGCTTGATAGTGGATGTACAAAAGCCGAGCTATTTGCTTTACTTCCCAAGCTCGGACATCCGGTACACTATTATTCCAAAGAATGCCTGTTCGACGGTTAAGGCCACCCTGCTTAGCCGAGAAGGGGTTGTTGTTAATCCAATGGATATTGATGAGATTCATCGTGTGTTAGCGAGACCTTATGCATGTAATGAAACTCAGCAGGGACGCTCTCTTGTGATTATTCGCGATCCAGTTAAAAGATTTGTATCCGCTTTCCTCGATAAATTAGTGAAGAATCTGCGCCCAGTAGTATGGCGATCTGTTGTGATGCACCCCTCCATTACATTATCTCTGCCCGAATTGGCTAAAGGTTCTTGCAATGGAGAGCTTGAGATCGAAAGGCTGACATTCCTTGATTTCTCCAGAGCTGTAGCCCTTATACCTGATCTACATCTTGATGAACATTTACAGTCTCAGACTTGGTTTTTGGCTGGTCGCAGACATGACTATATACTCAACTTCGACTCCCCTGACTGGCAACATCAGCTTGCCAATCTGGTTGGGTGCAACGTTGTTGTGGTTCGCCCTCATGGCACACAGCAATACGCTTGCCCCGACAATACATTCCCTGGTGCCGACAAAATGACGATTGGTGCATTGCGCAAAAACTTCCACCTAACCGGTCGTCTACCTTCAGCCAATGACTTTCTTTCGCAAGAGGTGATTGACATAATTCGATCTCGGTACAAATGCGATTACTCAATAATTGCTGATATATACTGAATTCGCTTTAGCACTATAAGTGATGCGTTAAATAAAAGTTGAAATGCTCATAGCCATCACTCTTCGATAAAACAATAATTTTGGTGTTCAATCGCTTATCTGTCATGAATAATTTCCTTTCACCCACCTGCAAAAATCAGATGATTTCTACCGAACCGCGAAGCGCAGATTAGGGAAGCCTGTAAGACTGTGTCGACACACAGCACTGTTTTTGCCGTAGAAATTATCTCTCATGATACACTCTTTGTCCAATAAGGCTGCCGCGATACCCACATGCAGGCGGTCTGTATAGACTAAATGGGCAATGCTAATGCTCGTGAGAAAACACCAAGCCGCTATGGGTGCATTCAGAGGATCAACCCCGATAGCCAAGAGATTGGAAATATCCACGTCCGTATATGAATGGCTATGAGTTGACTCCAGATCCATACGTAACATCCTAATGCTTGGCCAAGATTGAATTATTTCCTTTGAAAGCCCTACTTCACGAAGTTTATTGTTCAAAATTGTTTGGCCCGCTCTCATAAGTTTCTGATCGTTCAGCAGTTCTTCAACAACGAGATGAAACGCCATATCATGAGCAAGCCTGACATCAAGAAAGGGATTTACTTTCCGCACATGTTCAAAACTCTCTACATCCCGGCAAAACAGAATACATCTGCCATCAAGCATAAGTAGTATATCTTCATTTCCACGGATAGTATGGGGCAAAAGAATTATTTTCTCCGCCCGGCTGAGTAACTTTTTAAAAGCATACCTGATATCGTGATAAAGTGGCACAAAATTGCCACCACCCCCAAGAAACACAACAGATCCATCAATGACAGGGGTAAAATGAGTAATATATTTAATCCTGACCTTGAATCGAGAAAAAGCCTGATAAGTTGCAGCCGCTATTAATGAGTCCCCTGCATTGCCGGGTTGGTGATAGTAAAAGACATCCAAGCCCTTATACTGTCTGAGAAATTCCTCCATATCAGAACGCAGAAATCTTAATAATTCCTGATTGCAACATGTACTCATAAATGAGTGTTTAGGAACATGGTTAAATAATACTTTACACACTATGCTTTTCATTGACTGCGTCGAGCTTGAGCTGAATCGGCAACTGAAACAACCTCCCGCTTTAACCCTTAGAGATCGTACATTTCGATTTCAATTTCTCATCTGTCATGCGCGCAAACGCAGCCAAAGATAACAACCGGTCAATTGCAATGACTTCAATCTGGCTTGGGCCCTGGATTTCACCCCAAGGCCATTGTTCCGCTCTTTTTTGCAACTCAGCAGTATCGACCCACCCTCCAAGACCTGGACTCTGATGTACAAGTTTCAACTCATCAAGGTATCGCTCCCGCTGATTTCGAATCACAAACCAGGTGTCCCAGGCTTGACCGCCACGACGTGTGCGAAGTCTGATGTCGTCAGGAACCCGACCGTCTCCTAATAAACGAGCATACCCGCGCGGATACGGCCCTTGCAACCACTGGTAGGGAGTGATTGATGCCGCCATTGCCAAAACTGCACTTGCAGTGAATGGGTCGGCAACCGGGAAAACCAGCCGGAAGGGCAACCTGCGGCAGAAAGTGCACCGTATGACTGTGAAAGCCACTCCAGGAACTGCCTGCGACCCTGTGATTGCGAGTTTACGTTGACTCTGCTAGAATCGGGAACCCCGATAAGTTTTTTATACTCTGCGTTTGGATTTTTATTTCGTGATCTCCAAGGGCTGATCAGTGGTCCCAGGACTCTTTTTCTTGCGGCCTGATAGAGAGAGATGTTTGAATCAGCTCTTGCGAAAACCATCTTTGTCAGCTGATCAATGCGCCCGCGTCGCAAGTAATACGAGGCTGCGTAGCTGTGCTCATGGCTGAACGCTGCATTCCCATTTTGACCTGAAAAGAGCATTGATGCACCAATAGCGGCAGCCTGTTCGGCAATAGCATCCATCCATATCTGATTCCCAGGATTGAATGTCGGTATCCATGAACGCCGTGCGGCCCGCAATGCAGCATCTTGTGGTTGCACTAAATCGATGTTTATGATTTTGCTGACCACTACCCGGCCAGGATATGCTGCCTCCATTTTTTTTGCGATTTCACTGTCATCAGGATCCCAATTACCGATAGCACTGAGGCCGGCATCAGGGTGGGGGGCATGCACAAAGGCGTGAACAGGACGATCAGGTGTGGTCAAGCGTGCCAGAGCTGTGACGACGAAAGAAGAATCCAAGCCGCCTGATAACATTGAAGCAAGAGGGGCGTTGCCTTCGATAAGCCTGGCAATGGTTGCGTCAAATATGCTGAGATAAGCGTCTCTGGCATGCCTGCCTTCCAGGTGCGGTTCGGCCCAAATATCTGGACCGCTCCATTCAGTTTCCTCAGGCGTACTATCGATCGAATTCCACTGGGCAAAAACCCCTGCCGGTATCCGATGGACTTCATTGTATGGAGTCTTTCGATCGTCTCGCTCTCCTGACAGGTACTCCCTGATATAACTGTGATTAAGCGTAGTCGGTCCTTTTCGACTCATAACAACATCGCCGGGACTCACTCCGAGCAGCAATTGGGGGCGCAGGCTCGCATCATGATCTATTGACCAATACAAACCACCGTTGAGCATGGTTGAGGCCGAGGCAATAACTACACCATCAGAACGCCTGATTGCTGCTGCCCATTGAAAATCCGGGGGATTCACCTTTTTCGGCTGCATAAGAAGAAAATCTATGAGCGTTCGGGCGACCGCATCACCTTTCCCTCCCCATACAATAGCCTTTTCTTCTTGATTATGGATGCAAGAGAAGAGTGAAACATAATCCCATTTCACTTGATTGGTGGCTTGCATAAGAAATACATTGACACCTATTAAATATTCTCTTGTTGAAAGAAATTAAATACCCGCATTTCTCAAATCAACAATTAATAGAGTAGAGCGCCCCGGAAATCCAGACCAACACCTCAGTCAACTCACTACCGGCCCCAAGCACATCACCGGTAACCCCCTCGATTTTCCGGTAGCTCAACATCCCGATACCCACTCCCACGGAAATAGCAGCAGAAAATGCAACAGCAACGGCATAGAGGTTATAATGAAGAAGGAGACAAAGAAACAGGAGAGTCAGAAGAGAGGTAACAAGAGAGTGCCGCCATCCCGCACCATTCACAAATGAGTGTGCCGTACCGCCTTCTGCTCGGGCATAGGGCAGGGTTGAAGCAAGAAGAACCTGTACCCAGCGGGCAAGCAGCACACCGGCGGCAATAAAACCGAAAGCCCCTATGGCAACAAGTTTAAGCACAGCAATCCACTTTAAGAGCATCATGCCCGAAATGGCCAGAGCACCGAATGAACCAACATTTGGATCCTTCATGATCCTCAGTGCAGCTTCTCTGGTTTTTCCACCCCAGAAGCCGTCGGCGAGATCAGCCAGACCGTCGGCATGTATGCCCCTCGTCAAGCCAATCCCGCCAAGCACCACAAGCGCAGCCGCAAGTTCATTCCAGCCCGCAGAATAACCAGCATACCCGATCACTGCCTGAAGCAGTCCAAGCAGCAATCCTACTACCGGAAACCAGAAAAGAGAGTTGCTGAAGGTTTCAGTATCCTTTCCCGGCACCGGCAACACGGTCAATGTTCTCAAGGCTGTTACCAAACCGCTCAGCATTGATTACTCTTCACTTTTTTCACTGACCTTTGCCCCGCTGAATGTCGCCATTTCATTATAAATTTTCAAAGCACCCTCAATAACCTGCATGGAAAGTGCGGCACCCGTACCCTCACCAAG
>Ga0214217_1000429_pt1 | contig 11371 bp, 9 predicted proteins | sample TroBogypolimnion_46_FD_153055 | JGI IMG/M metagenome (GOLD analysis project Ga0214217, IMG submission 153055) | Freshwater microbial communities from Trout Bog Lake, WI - 02JUL2007 hypolimnion | ecosystem: Environmental > Aquatic > Freshwater > Lake > Hypolimnion/Profundal zone ... | reverse complement strand
TGCCCTGCCGCCGGTCAGCGGCGCGGGCCTTCAGGCGCCGCTATGGGGCGTGGCGCGCGAAATGATGGCGCCGACATCGACGCCACGCGGCAGCGTGCCGTAGTTGTGGTGCCCGGCCTGCTCCAGGCGCGACTGACAGAAGGCGTCGCTGATGAAGGAGGGGGCGTTTCTCACGAGCAGCGAGGCCTGGAGCGCCAGTGCCATGCGATCGACCAGATCACGCGCCCGGTACTCGACATCGTGCGGGTCGCGCAAGTCCTTTGCCAGCGCCGCGACCCACTGGTCGAGCACGGCGTGCGTGCCTTGCGCCTTGCCGACTTCGGCAAAGAAGGTGTCGACCACGGCCGGCGTTTTCGACATGGCACGCAGAACGTCCAGGCATTGCACGTTGCCGCTGCCTTCCCAGATCGGGTTAATCGGCGCCTCTCGGAACAGGCGCGGCATCATGCTGTCTTCCATAACGCCGCTGCCGCCGATGCATTCCATCGCCTCATAGGCGTGGTTGGGCGTGCGCTTGCAGATCCAGTACTTGCCCACAGCGGTGACCAGGCGCACCAGCAGGTCTTCCTGCGCGTCGCTGCGATGGTCCATGGCGCGCGCCACGCGCAGCGTCAGGGTCAGCGCCGCTTCGCTTTCCAGCGCCAGATCGGCCAGCACGTTGCGCATCAGTGGCTGCTCGTTCAGAACCTTGCCGAAGGCCGAGCGGATCGAGCAGTGGTGCAGCGCCTGCGAGGCCGCCATGCGCATGCCGGCGCTGGAGCCGGTCATGCAGTCGAAGCGCGTCATGCTGACCATCTCGATGATGTTGCGCACGCCGCGCCCCTCTTCTCCCACCATCCAGGCCAGCGCGCCACGCAGTTCGGTCTCGCTCGAGGCGTTGGAGGCGTTGCCCATCTTCTTTTTCAGGCGCAGAATCTGCATGGCGTTCTTGCTATCGTCGGGGCGCCAGCGTGGCAGCAGAAAGCACGACAGGCCGCCTGCCGTGTGCGCCAGCACCAGAAAAGCGTCGCACATCGGTGCCGATACGAAGTACTTGTGACCAACCAGCTCGTAGGCCTGGCCCGGGCCGCCTCTGCCCAGCGGGTAGGCTTGCGTGCTGTTGCTGCGCACGTCGGAGCCGCCCTGTTTTTCGGTCATGGCCATGCCAATGGTGACGCCCTGCTTTTGGCCCACCGGGACATTGCGCGGGTCGTACACGGGTGCCGTGACCTTGGGCAGCCAGTCTCGCGCCAGGTCGCCCTGCAGCCGCAGCGTCGGCACGGCGGCGAAGGTCATGGTGATCGGACAACCGTGGCCGGCTTCCACCTGCGTCTGCAGGTAGTTCCCTGCGGCGCGTGCCACGTGGGCGCCGGGGCCGGGCCGCGTCCAGGGGGAGGCGTGCAGCCCGTGCTCGATGGCTGTCTTCATGAGCTGGTGGTAGGCCGGGTGGAAGCTCACCAGATCGATGCGGTTGCCAAAGCGGTCGTGGCTGTCAAATTCGGGCTGGTGCTTGTTGGCCAGGCGGCCGAGTTCGAGGTAGTCGGCCGAGCCGGTGAGTTGCCCGAATGCGCTGAGTTCAGGCTCGGCCCACTGCGCGCCTTCTCGCCGCACGGATTCCGTCAGCACCGCATCCTGGCTGTACATGTTGTAGTCGCACAGCTCGCGCGAGAGGTTTGTCAGCGCGTGCGTTTCGGCCAGGAACGGGGAAGCGGGTCTGGTGTCGATTTTCATGTCCATGACGGTCTCCTGTGTGCGCAGAGCATGATTCGATTGCTTTAGGATGTCAACGCCTGCGCCGCTGCATTGTCCTGCGCCTTCTTGGCAAATTCGGCGCGCAACGCCCTGAGTTTTTCGCGCGGGTCTTCGCGCACTGTCGCCTGGTTCAGCGCCATCTCGGCGATGAAGCGGCTGGGCTGCGCGGCAACCAGCTCGCGGCCCTTCTTGCGTTTGCGCGTCCAGCTCACAGCCAGGCTGCGCTGCGCGCGCGTGATGCCGACGTACATCAGTCGGCGCTCCTCCTGCAGGCGCGTTGCCATCGCCTCATCGGCGGATTCATCCGCACGGTTGGAGCCGCCGCGGGAGGCCGCGCCGTCGCTGAGCTTGAACGGCAGCAGGCCCTCGTTGATGCCGACCAGGATCACGTGCGGCCACTCCAGCCCCTTGGCGGCGTGCAGGGTCGAGAGCGTGACCACGTCCTGGTCGGTCTCGCGTTCGCTGATGGTCGATAGCAGCGACACCGTCTGCGCGACCTCGAGCAAGGTCTTGGGCTCGTTGATGGTGGTTACGCCCGCGGCGTCTGCAATCGTGCCACCGCAGCGCGCCGACATCCAGTCGCAAAAGTCGATCACATTGGTCCAGCGCGCGGCGGCCAGCTTTTCGCTGTCCTCGCCGTCATACAAGTGCTTCTGATAGTCGATTTCCTTAAGCCAGTCGCGCAGGAAATCGCTAGCGGCCTCGGCACCCACGGTGTGGCGGGCGCGAAACTCCAGATCATTCACGTAGCGGCCGAATTCGTGCAGGCTGCCCAGCGTCTTGGCGCCCATGACGCCGCCGAGCGAGCCCGAAAACAGCGCCTCGAACAGGCTGACCTTGCGGCTGCTGGCAAAGCGGCCGAGCTGCGCGAGCGTCTGGTGCCCGATGCCGCGCTTTGGGGTGGTGACGGCGCGCAGGAAAGCCGGGTCGTCGTTGTTGTTGATCCAGAGCCTGAACCAGCTACACAGGTCCTTGATTTCGGCGCGGTCGAAGAAGCTGGTACCGCCCGAAACCTTGTACGGAATATTCGCCTTGCGCAAGGCCTTCTCGAACGGCTTGGCCTGGTGGTTGGCGCGGTACAGCACGGCAAAATGGCGCAGATCCTGAAACTGCGGCCCGCCACCCGTGCTGCCGCCGGCGCGCAGGCTCTGAATGCGCGCCACCGTGCGCTCGGCTTCGTGGTCTTCGCTGTCGGCATCGACGACGCGCACCGGCTCGCCTTCGCCCAAGTCGCTCCACAGGTTCTTCGGAAACAGCTTGGGGTTGGGGCCGATCACGTTGTTGGCGGCGCGCAGGATGGCGCTCGTGGAGCGGTAGTTCTGCTCAAGTTTGATAACTTTGAGGGCAGGGAAGTCAATCGGCAGGCGCTTGAGGTTGTCCAGCGTAGCGCCACGCCAGCCGTAGATCGACTGGTCGTCGTCGCCGACGGCGGTGAAGCGCGCTTGGTCGTCCGGCTTGCCGCCGACCAGCAGCTTGAGCACCTCGTACTGTGTGGCGTTGGTGTCCTGGTATTCGTCAACCAGCACATGCCCGATCAGGCCCTGCCATTTCTGCCGCACCGATTCGTGGTCTTGCAGTAGTTTGAGCGGCAGGCTAATCAGGTCGTCGAAATCCACGCTCTGGTAGGCGCTGAGGCGCTCCTCGTAGTGCGCCATGACGCGGGCGATGATGCGCTCGTTGTCGTTCTGGGCGGCGGCGGCGGCGCGCTCGGCGTTGAGCCCGAGGTTCTTCCACAGGCTTATGGTCCACTGCCAGGTGCGGGCCGTGGCGACATCTACCGTGCCGCCGGCGTCCTTCAGGATGCTGGTGACGTCGTCGCTGTCGAGGATCGAGAACTGCGGCTTGAGGCCGAGCGCCGCGCCGTCCTGGCGCAACATGCGCACGCCCAGCGCGTGAAAGGTGCAGATCACGACGTCCTTGGCCGGGCGCCCGATCAGGTCCTTGGCGCGCTCGCGCATCTCGCTGGCGGCCTTGTTCGTGAAGGTGATGGCGGCGATGCGCTGCGGCTCCAGCCCGGCCTGGATCAGGCGCGCAATCTTGTGCGTGATCACGCGTGTCTTGCCCGACCCTGCCCCGGCGAGCACTAGGCAGGGGCCGTGCATGAAATTGACAGCTTCTTGCTGTGCCAGGTTCAGGCCGGCTGCTGCATTCGGTGAGGGATTGGACATTCAGATACTTGAGACGGAGCCGCGAATCATACAGAGGCCGGCCACGGCGCCAACTACCGGACAATAGCGGCGTGCTGCAGATTCTCCTGATCACCTTTCCTTTTTTCGCGCTGGTGCTATGCGGCTACCTGGCGGCGCGCCGGCGGGTGCTGCCGTTGGAGGCGGTTGCCGGCTTGAACGGTTTTGTGCTCTTCTTTGCCCTGCCCTGCATGCTGTACCGCTTTGGAGCGATGACGCCGATCACGCAATTGCTTGACGCTGGCGTCTTCTTCACGTGGGCGTTGTGCGCCGTCATCGTGGTGGTGTTCACGGTGGTGATCAGCCGCAATTCACGCATCGGCTGGAACGATGCGGCCTTCGGCGCGCTGGTGGCGTCGTTTCCGAACACCGGTTTCATGGGTGTGCCACTGCTAGTGGCGCTGCTGGGCCCGGCTGCAGCCGGGCCGGTGATCCTGACCATGGTGGTTGACATGGTGCTCACCACCTCGCTGTGCATTGCGCTGTCCCGGCTCGATGGCGCCGACCAGCATGGCGTGCGCAAGGCGCTCGGGCAGGCTCTCAAGGGCGCTGTGACCAACCCGCTGCCGTGGGCGATCCTGCTTGGTGCGCTGAGCTCAATGATTCATCTTGACTTGCCAAAACCGCTGGCGCAAACCATTGGCATGCTGGCCGACGCCGCCTCACCGGTGGCGCTGTTCACCATCGGCGCAGTGTTGGCGCGCTCGCAAATGCTGGCACTGATGCAAGGTCATGCGCCGATACCTTGGCGCGACTTCCTGCCGGTGGCCGGCATCAAACTGCTGCTGCATCCGCTGCTGGTGCTGTTGGTCGGGACGCTCGCCATCAATGCAGGCTTGCCGCTGAGCCGCACGGCGTTCACGGTCATCGTGTTGGCGGCAGCGCTGCCGAGCGCGAGCAATGTCTCACTGCTGGCTGAGCGGTTCGGCGCCGACAACGGACGCATCGCCCGCATCATCTTGGTCTCGACGGCGGCTGCCTTCATGACGTTTTCGCTGGCTGTGACCCTCGTGATTTGAGCTTAGATTAACAGCGGGTCAACGTCGATCGCCCAGCGCAGCAGGCCTTTGCCCTCGGCCTGCAGGCGTGTGGCGTGCAGCACGGCCTGCCAGGCCGTCAAAAAGCGCTGCAAGGCGGCGCGCGAAGGGCTTTCTATCAGCATCTGGGCCCGTTCCACATTGGCCACGCGCTGCATGCTCATGGGCACGGCCGGGTAGAGGCTGATGTGCTGCAGCAGCAATGCGCCATCGGCCATGCCGGCGGCGCCAGCGCTGGCAGCGCTGAGGAAACCCTGCGCGATTTCCTGCGTGCGCGCTTCGGCTCGCACCAGCGCCTGAAAACTGAAAGGGGGCAGGGCTGCCTGCTGACGTTCTTCCAACTGCCCTGCGGCAAACGCGGGGTAGTCGTGGCGTTTGAGCGCCTCGAACAGCGGATGCTGCGGGTGAAAGGTTTGCAGCCACATCTCGCTGTGGCCGCTGATGTCAGCATCGCGTCCGGCGCGGCCCGTCGCCTGCATCAGCAGGCTGAACAAGCGCTCCGGCGCGCGGAAATCGCTGGAGAACAGGGCGCTGTCGGCATTGATGGCCGCGACCAGCGTGATGCGGCGAAAGTCGTGGCCCTTGGCGATCATCTGCGTGCCGACCAGTACATCGACCTCGCCTGAGTGCACGCGTGCCAGCTGCACGGTCAATTCGCCCTTGAGCCGGGTGCTGTCTGCGTCGATGCGCGCAATGCGCACGGGCTCGCCTTGAGGCCATTGTTCCGACACCGAGTTCGGCCGGCGCACGTCGGCCAGCAATTCGGCCAGGTGTTCTTCAAGCCGTTCGGTGCCACGGCCCATGGCCGTGATGTCGGGGTTGCCGCAGGCCGGGCAGGCGCGCGGCACGCGTTCGGTGTAGCCGCAATGGTGGCAGCGCAGCGTGCGGTCGATCTTGTGGAACACGCGGTAGGCGCTGCAATGCGGGCACTCGCTCTTCCAGTCACAGTCGCTGCAATGCAGCACCGGCGCGTAGCCGCGGCGGTTCAGGAAGATCAGGCTTTGCTCGCCGCATGCCACGCGCTGAGCAATGGCGGCCAGCAAAGGCGGTGCGATGACGCAGCGCTTGGGCTGGTGGTTCATGTCGACGCGGCGCACCAGCGGCAGGGTAGCAGCGGCGCCGATGCGGCTGGGCATTTCTAGTCGCAGGTAGCGTCCGCCCTCCTCTGCAGGGCGGCTGTGGTGCCAGCTTTCCAGCGAAGGCGTGGCCGAACCGAGCAGCACCTTGGCACCCTCGAGCCGGCCGCGATAGACCGCGAGGTCGCGCGCTGAGTAGCGCGCGCCTTCGCCGCTCTTGTAGCTGGGGTCGTGTTCCTCATCCACGATGATCAGGCGCAAGCGCGGCAGCGAGGCAAACACGGCCATGCGCGTGCCCAGCACGATGCGCGCGGCGCCGCTGTGCGCCGACAACCAGCTTTTGAGGCGCTGGGCTGCGCTCATGCCGCTGTGCAGCGACACCACTGCCTGTTCACCGAACAGCGGGTTGAAACGGGCCATGAAGCGCGCTTCGAGCTGGGGCGTGAGGTTGATCTCGGGCACCATCACCATCGCCTGCGCTTGTGGCTCGCTTGTCAGCAGGCGCTGGACGCAGCGCAAATACACTTCGGTCTTGCCGCTGCCCGTGGCGCCGAACAACAGGAAAGGACCGGGTTCGGCCTCAAAGCGCTGCAGCGATAGCACTTGCTCGGGCGTCAGCACCGCCTCCTGATCGTTGGCGGAAGTCTCGGCCACGGTTGGCGTGACAGCCGCCTTGGCGTGACGTTTGAGTCGACGCGCCAGTTGTACCGTGCTGAGCTCGCGCAGCTGCGGCGGAAGTGCCGCCAGCGCCACTTCGCCAACGGCGCGCTGGTAGTAACTGGCGGTGAAGGTGATCAGTTCGCGCCAAGCCGAGGTCAGGGGCTCCAAGCCGTCGAGAGGGCCGACCAGTGAACGGAGTTTGTCCGGCGCGATATTCTGAACGGCAGGATCAGGCGCGTCCCACACCACACCGAGGATCTCGCGTTTGCCCAGAGGCACGCGTACCAGGGTGCCGGCCGGCAAGGCTAGTGCACTGCGGTAGCTCAGGGCTCCGGCCATCTGGCTATGTGCTGGGGTTTGTACTAATACCGAAAGGCAGTGCGTCATCCAGACATCCCAGTTGGGGTAGTAACTTGATGTGAACTTGCGATAGTTGCCTTAAGTCCTTGATTCATAAACGATTTGCCTGCGATCCAAAGATTCTGTGGATAACTTTGTTGATATCCTGCCTTCAGCCGCGTCGAGGCCTTAAGAATCAAGGCTTTCGCCGAATTGCCCATAAAAATAGCAAATTTATAAATCGTTATAAATCAATGACTTACAGTCGCTATTGGTTTTGTAGCGGGAATCCTAGAAATATCGATATCTTGCGCGGTGCAGCAAAATAAATGTGCATAAGTCAGGCTTCACTAACCAGATACCAGTCATAAAACTGCTAGGGACTCCAGCCCAAAATTGCTCAAGCGCGCATGTTTCGCGAGTGGTCGTGCACGGCTTTCACCAGCGAAGCGACGTGGTCAGGAGGTGTGTGCTGACTAATGCCGTGTCCGAGATTGAAAATCTGCGTCGGACCTGTTCCGCCCCCGGTGTGCGGCTTGCCGAAACTGTTGAGCACCTTGACGACTTCGGCCTCGATTTGCGCAGGCTGTGCAAACAGCACGTTGGGGTCCAAGTTGCCTTGCAGGGCCTTGCTCTGGCCCACCAGAGCGCGTGCCTTGGCCAGGTTGACGGTCCAGTCCAGCCCCAGTACGTTGCAGTCGAGACCGCCCATCTCTTCCAGCCAGGGGCCGCCACCCTTGGTGAAAACGATCGACGGAATGCGCACGCCGTTGTGTTCCTTCTTCAGTTGCGCCAGCACCCGTGCCGTATAGGCCAGGCTGAATTCCTGGAATGCACCGTCGGCGAGCACGCCGCCCCAACTGTCGAACACCATGACCGCCTGCGCACCGGCTTCGATCTGGGTATTGAGATACAGCGCGACCGCATCGGCATTGATTGTCAGGATTTTGTGCATCAGGTCTGGCCGGCTGTAGAGCATGGTCTTGACCAGGCGGTAGTCGTCCGAGCCTGCGCCTTCGACCATGTAGCAGGCCAGGGTCCATGGGCTGCCGGAAAAACCGATCAGAGGCACCCGGCCATTGAGCGCCTTGCGAATCGAGGTGACGGCGTCAAAGACATATCGCAGCTTGTCCATGTCGGGCACGGCGAGCTTGGCGACGGCGGCTTCATCGCGCACGGCGTGTGCGAATTTGGGGCCTTCGCCGAGGGCAAACGAGAGGCCAAGCCCCATCGCGTCTGGCACGGTCAGGATGTCGCTGAACAGGATGGCGGCGTCGAGCGGAAAACGATCAATCGGTTGCAGCGTGACTTCGGTGGCGTAGTCGGTGTTGGTGGCCAGCCCCATGAAGCTGCCGGCCTTGGCCCGGCTGTCGCGGTACTCGGGCAGATAGCGCCCGGCCTGCCGCATGAGCCAGACCGGCGTGTGCTCAGTGGCCTGACGCAGGCAGGCGCGGATGAATGTGTCGTTCTGGAGGGGCGCAAAGGCGCTGGATTGGGCGGATGTATTCATGCCTCAATTGTCGCAGCAACCAGCGGCGCCTCATTTTCGAGCTGTCAACGAATCGTGATCCGTCAGACCCGCTGGCAGGGTCGCCCGACTTGCGTCACTTTCACCTTCACCCCGCGCCTGATCCAGTTTTGCATCAATGGCATAGAAGAACCACCAACCGCCAAATCCAAGCGCCAGTATCAGTATCAGTGCCGCAACACCCCAGCGGGCACTCGTCGTCAGCACACCCGGCGCCGCCAACTTCGTGCCCGTGAGCATCGAACGCGCGAGATTCTCGTGGTGCAGGGAGCTCTCCACGACGACACCGGCCAAGGGCCCGATGATCGCCAGCAGCATCAGATTGGCTGAGAGTTCATGCAGTTTGTTGAAGGCCCGGCTTTGCACAAGACTCATTGCTCCCGAGAGCGCACCTTGCTGCTCCTCGCCGCCGAGCGTGAAGAAACCGCTCAATCCCACCGCCAGGGTCAGCAGAACGAGGACGTAAATGGCCACGCTGCCGGTCGGGTTGTGACCAATATGGCGCGCAGCCGTTCCGTGGAGCATGCCGCGAAGGTAGCTCAGTGCCGCGCGCGGCCCGTACCAGAACGACGCAAAGCGGGCGTAATGGGTACCGACCAGGCCCAGGCGACGCGAAAGGCGATCAGCCCTAGCATCAGAAAACCTAGGAATACGTGCACCGCAAGCCAGCGGTACGACTCTGTGGTGAGCCAGGCGTCGACAAAACTCGAGGCCACTATCCAGTGGAACAGACAGGTCGGAACGTCCCAGATCAGTGTGCGCTGCATGGCGTTTGAACCTTGAGGGCTGCGTTTCGTCATCCGGGAAACCTGACCTGGTGCTCGTTGATATTTTTGTGGTCAGCATCGGCATGGCAGGCAACACAGTGGGATGCGCTGCGGATCGAAGCGAGAACGAGCGATGCAAGCAACAGGCTTGCAGCAATTCGGGTGGTCAAGGAAGGTTAAAGGCAGATTGCGTGAAGGCGCATCCGAAGAGCTTAGCGGGGGCAGATTAGGCTACCCTTAAGTCCCAGCCCAAGTCTTCAGGCTACCGGGCGGCGTGCGCCATCATCAGGCATTTGTTCTGGACTACCCGCAGACCGGCGGCGCGCGCCATCGCTGCCGCCTCGGCATTCTCAATGCCGCTCTGCAGCCATAGGGCCTGCGCGCCAATGGCGATGGCTTCCCGCGCCACGGGCGGCACGTCGGCACTGTTGCGAAACACGTTGACCAGTTCGATGCGCTCATGCCGAGCCGCTTCAGTCAGCGTTGGGTACGACTTCTCGCCCAGCACCTCGGTCGCAGCCGGGTTGATCGGGATGATGCGCCAGCCCTGCGCCTGCATGTAGCGCGACACGTCGAAGCTGGCGCGATGCGGTTTTGGTGACAGGCCGACCACGGCGACCGTGCGGCACTGCTGCAGTATGTGCTCGATATCGTCGGTCTGGTTCATGTTTCGGTACGTTTCAAAGTGCCTGCAGCACGGAACGAACTTCCTGAACGCTGAGTATTTCGGACATAACCACCGGTGCTTTGCCTGACTGGTAGACGACATAGACCGGCACGCCGTTGCGGCCGAGTTGAGCCAGAGCGGTGCTGATGATCGGATCGCGCCGTGTCCAGTCCGCGCGCAGCAGCGTGACCTTCTTGGTTGCCAGGTCGGCCAGCACGTCGGCATTGGACAGTGTGGTCTTTTTGTTGTACTGGCAGGTGACACACCAAGCGGCGGTGAAGTCGACGAACACAGGAGTACCTGCAGCCAGAGCCTGTTCGACGCGGCCCGGTGCCCAGGCTTGCCAGCGCTCGGTGCTGGCGCTGCCGGTGTCGCTGACCACTGTCTTGACCACGTTCTGGCCGATGGCGCCAGCCAGCAGGGTGCTGAGTACGATGGCCATTGTTGCTACGACCAGTCGGCTGCGGCCTTGCAGCGTGAACGCCCATAGCACGGCGCTCAGGGCCACCAGCAAGGCGAGCAGCGCACCGGCCCCGTCGATGCCGCTTTGCTGGCCAAGCACCCAGACCAGCCAGACCACGGTGGCAAACATCGGAAACGCCATGGCGCGCCGGAATGTGTCCATCCATGCGCCCGGCCGCGGCAAAAGCCGCGCCACCGCAGGGATCAGGCTGGCGACCAGGTAGGGCAAGGCCATGCCTACACCGATCATGGTGAAGATTAGCAGCGCCTGCAGTGCCGGCAAGGCCAGCGCTAGACCGAGCGAGGCGCCCATGAAGGGCGCGGTACAGGGCGAGGCGATGGCGACCGCCAGTACACCCGAAAGAAAAGCATTTATGGCAGGGTTCTTGGCCTCCACCAGCAGCACGCGACTGGGCAGGAATTGGCCAAATTCAAACAGGCCGACCAAATTCAGCCCCATTACGGTGAACAGCGCCGCCAGCGCCGCCACTGTCAGGGGCGACTGCAGCTGGAAACCCCAGCCGAGTTGCTCACCCGCGCTGCGCAGGCCCAGCATCAGCGCACCCAGTGTCAGAAACGAAAGCACGACACCGGCGCTGTAGGCTACACCGCTGACGCGATGCCCGCGCTGGTCGTTGGCATGGCGCGTGCGGATAGCTTGGAACACATCCATCGCCAGGATGATGTCACCCAGCGCGCCGAGCTTGATGACCAGGATGTTGCGGGGTAATGGCGGGTCCGTGGTCATGGCGACGATGAGTGAGGCAGCGAGACCAGCGGAATGCACTCGCGGCGGCAGGCTTTTGTCAGAGCTTTCGGGGCGCCGCCGGTCAGGATGTAATCCACCGGCAAGGCCGCCGTCAAATCCATCGCGGCGATGAGTTGGCGCAGGTCCTTGCGCGCGGCTCCGCGCGGCGC
>Ga0214217_1000403_pt1 | contig 11985 bp, 17 predicted proteins | sample TroBogypolimnion_46_FD_153055 | JGI IMG/M metagenome (GOLD analysis project Ga0214217, IMG submission 153055) | Freshwater microbial communities from Trout Bog Lake, WI - 02JUL2007 hypolimnion | ecosystem: Environmental > Aquatic > Freshwater > Lake > Hypolimnion/Profundal zone ... | reverse complement strand
CATTAACGATGTTATATTTCTATTCTATGTTAGATGAAACGCTTCCCCAACAGACTGTCCGGTACTTGAAACAGGTACTCGGAGGGGATGCCGTGCGCGTTGCACACAGCGAGACGGCCCAATTGCCATACTTCCTTCAAGATATCTATGAGGTGTTGCAAGGTGAGTTGCTGGGACAGCCGGTCACATTTGCCTGCATCAAAGGCAGTCAGCCACTGGCTGCCCAGCAGGTCAACCTGCATGCGAAGCGACTGCGCGATTTGTTGCATGCTCCGGTGATCGTGGCATTGCCAAAGGTTGCGCCGGGTGAGCGCAAACAACTGATCCAGCATGGCATCGCTTTTGTGGTTCCGGACAGGCAACTGTTCGCGCCTCAAATGGGGATGATCCTGAGCGAGCGATTTGGATTTGAGCCGCGTCGGGAACAAGAACTTGCCAGCCCCGCAACGCAGGCACTCTTGATCTGGTTTTTGAATCACCATCCGGTCACGCAAACTTGGCATCCGTTTGAAGAAGCTGCAGCTCTTGGCTATGCCGGGATGACGGCAACTCGAGCGGTCAGAGAGTTGCTGCAGTTCAATCTGTTTCAACTGGAAGTGCGAGGGCGGGCTAAATACCTCAAGCTGGTGGGCACACGTCGTGAACTTTGGGAGAAAGCCAAGCCGCACCTGCGCTCGCCTGTTCTCCGAACCTTGTGGACCTACGATCGTCGCATTCTTGAAGTGACTGGCACGTGTTGGGCTGGAGAGAGCGCACTGGCACTGCTGACCATGGTCAATGAGCCCCAGCAGCAAGTGATTGCCATGACCGCAGAAGCCACGCAACAGGCCAAGCACATCGGCATCTTCTTTGAGCCCAGGGAACTTGCCGATGGAGTGGCTGTTCAAGTGTGGCGCTACGTGGCGTGCATGCAAGTGAAAGAAAAAACCGTGGATCCGTTGTCTTTGTGGCTGAGCCTGCGGGACAACCGAGACGATCGGATCCAGGTGGCCCTAGATGAAATTGAGGAGAAGTTCTCGTGGTAAGAGGGTTGGCGATTTTTCAGGAATGGTTCAAAGACTTCGAGAACCAGTACGTCCTGATCGGTGGCACGGCAGCGTTAATCACTATGACCGAGGCGGGCTTGCCATTCCGAGGCACCAAGGACTTGGACATGGTTTTACATGTGGAGGTCCTGACGCGTGAGTTCGGTCAGACATTTTGGAAGTTCGTGGAGGCCGGTGGCTATCAGCAAAAGGAGGGCGATCCGCAGCAAAAGCCCTGCCTGTACCGATTTCAAAAGCCGCTGGACGAAGAATTTCCGCTCATGCTGGAACTTTTTTCACGTGTGCCAGACGGTCTGAAATTTGTCCCGCCAGGGCATCTGACGCCCATCCCGATTGACGAGCAAATTGCCAGCCTCTCGGCGATCTTGCTTGACGATGACTACTACCAGTTCGTGCTCACCGGCCGAAAGAACAAGCACGGGATGCCGTCCTGGGTTGGCGAAGATCGTTTGATCCCACTGAAGGCAATAGCCTGGATGGAAATGAACGAGCGTGTCCGGCAGGGCGAAGTGATTGACTCCAAAAAGATCAACAAGCATCTGTCGGATGTCGTGCAGTTGTCGGCCCTGCTGCAACCGGGTCAAGTTATTGAATTGCCTGGAAAACTCAGAGCTGATTTACAGGCTTTTACCCAGGCAGTGGTTGCATTGAATCGCACCGAGCAGATTCAAGCCGTGCACCGAATTGCGGCCGCATACGCTTTCAATTTGTAAATTTAAACCGCACCCGTCGGCCAGCGCCATCCGACGGATTGCTTTCATTGTTTTGTCTTAGTCGCTCCGGCTATTGATTCGCCTGTCAACGCGCCTGTCGTGCATGCTTGTGTCGCCTGTCGCGCCACCTGTCACTCCAGTACTTGCGCCCTGTCGGTATTGAGATCATGCAAAGCATCAGCTCAGAAATCGATTCAATTCTTCGCGAAGAAATTGAACTGGCCCAAAAGGACGACCCCGCTCTGATCGTGAGGTCTTCTTTCGAGGTCATAGAAGATTTTTTGAGTCAGGGCATGTCACTGGAACGAATTGCTTCTGCGCTTCAAAAACACGACATCAAAATCACCAAAGGGCACCTTGTCCGGCACCTCGGCATCTTGCGTGAAGAACGTGGGCTGAAGCCATTAAAAAGAGGCAGAAAACCCAAATATTTGGACGGATCGACACTGACTCCATCAGCAACTTGCATTCAAAGTCAGCCGCGTACACCCGTCAGGATTCAAGATGCACCGCCCTGCCCTGTCCCTGCTGCTGATGTTCAATCCGCTGCCACAGAAACCAAACGACTCACTGCCAGTCAAACGGTATTTCCGGACGAAATCACCAGGCTCAAATTCATCGAAGTGAAGGGCGAATTGCTGGACGTCACCAGGATGAATATCGATGACTACCTGACAGTTTCCAAAACCATACCGGCCAACGGAAAACTTCCTGATGGCATGTTCGAAATCATTGCCGCAGAAAACAGGATACGAGGCATGTACGAACGGGCATTACTCCAGTATGACGAAGCCATCGCCAAGTGGAAATCAAACCAATAGCTTTTTGCACGAATTCAAACAACCCAAAGGATGGTCATGATCAAATCGTATTTTGTGGACGGTGACAAAGGCGGCGTGGGCAAAAGCTTCGTCTCCCGGTGCCTGGTTGACAGCTTTATCAACCATGAGGTGTCGGGCATGCCGAAGATTGACAAATTGATTGTCATTGACGCGGACCCCATGAACCCGGATGTCGTGTGTGACAACGGCTACAAAAACGAGGCTGTCAACAACATCCGCATCATTGGGCTGCAACGCCCCATCAAATCAGAAGACGACTGGCTGAATCTGATCAATGAATTGGCTGAAACCCAGATCAATGAAACGGACGATATCCGTCTTGTTTTTTCCTTGCCGTCTGCGGCCGGTCTCTACATCACGGAGTCAGTTTTAAGCTTGATGGCGTTGATGAATCCGACACCGATCTGGGTGATGGGCATTGATGCATCGAGCACAAATCAGCTGGAGGCCCGCGTCGGCAAAAGCCCCATGTTTTACCAAAATGGGGTAGTGCTGATCAATCTGAAGCACGGGACGGCCAAGTCTTTTGAATTCTGGGACAAATCAAGCATCAGGAAGACCCTCTTAAGTGGCGAGGACTATGCATGGTCGGAGCTGGAATTGCCGGCCATGATGCCGCGCGCCGCCGAGTTGATCGGGTCAATGCCTTTGCACACGGTGATCGACAAGGGCAATTTGCAGGGATCTGGTGTGGCCATCGGCACGCGCACGGTCGCCCAAACATACCGTGGCATTGCCGGGCGCAAGCTGGCTGCCCTGGAGTCTTCGAGATGAGTAGTGTTGATGAGGAAAGTCAGCGCATCGGCAACCACATTTCCGGGGTCGTCGCGCCTCTGCCCGCCCCTGCACCTGCGCGTCGCCCTGGCACCCTGATCGATGAACTGGCGGCCCGGCTCGCGCCCTCTGGCCTGCCATCTGATGTGCAACACATTGTTGATGTGGTGGTGCGTGCAGGGATGGGTGAAAGTGACCCCAACTGGATCTGGCTCTTGCCAGTTTTGTTGAGGCAGGTTCCAGCTGCAGCCATGCGCATTGAGTTTGAAGCGCTGTCTGGCGCACTGGTCAAAGCTTCGTCTGCGCCACACAAGGGCCCCAGTCATGATGATGAAAATCTTGACTCGATTGTGTCCATGATGACGGCCATGCGAGGCGAGCTGCAAAAGTTCCCGCGCCGTGTCGGTGAGACTTTGAAACCCGCTGTTACTGAGGCCGTGCTGGATGCTTTGGAGGCAGCGCCTGGTCGGGTCAAAGTTGAGCTGGATGATGCGAAGCTCCTCACTGCAGCCCGTGAGGCTTTTGAGTCGCTTTACGTGTTGGCCGCTGTCGGGCTGGGGGCATTTTCAACAGTTGCGGCCTTCATCATCGGCTCCAAATTTGGTTGATTGGATCCACCGTGCTTGAACTATTGATGATGTGCGCCCCTGCAGTCGATCCCGTCACCATGGCCGCTGTTGTGAAGCAGGAATCCGGGGGCCAGCCTTGGGTGCTCAACAACAACACAACGCGAAAGTCTGTGACCTTTGAGTCCAAAGCTGCTGCCGTGGCCGCCGCAGTGGCGGCTGTTGGCCGCAGTGAAAGTGTTGACATGGGCTTGGTGCAAATCAACAGTAAGAATTTGCCTGTGCTGGGGCTGTCTGTTGAACAAGTGTTCGACCCTTGCACCAACATTGCTGCTGGGGCAACCATCCTAGCTGCGGGCTATGAACGAGCCGGCTCGCTTGGCGGCGCTTTGAGCATTTACAACACAGGCCGGTCTGACTCAAAAATGGGGGCTGCCTACGCCCAAAACGTATTTAGACAAGCAGGCGTGAAGGTGCCAAGGGTACCCGGTGGGCAGCTCGCAAGACTTCCTGCCGTGACCTCTTTTGCAGCCAACCCGGCCGACCTGCCACCGGTGCGGCTGGCGATCACGCCATCGCCATTTGCTGCCGGTCTTTCACCCTTGAGGACGGCTTTCCAGCCCGCAAATTGGCGCTGAAACGCTTTTGCGCACGGACAACAATTTCTTTCTTGAGTTGGGATAAAACAGCCCTTCCATTCGCACCGGTAAAGCCGAATGCATCACCCAGGTCGCGGCCAGCCAAATTGTTCAGCTCGTCGATTTGATCAAGTTCATGGCAAAACGCTTGCTCAAATTGCAGGCGCTTTTCCAGCTGATCGGCCTTTTCATCCGGCGATTCAATTTCATCCTGAATCTCGATCTTGCCTTCACCGTCTTCATCACCCGCCCCACCACGTCGCTTTCCACTGCCACCCAGGCTTTCCAGGTTGTTGCCCCTGATCTTGTGCTTCAGTAGCTCAAACAGTGCGCCTTCATGGCCGGGTCGAAAAATATCCAGCTCTTTATTTTCGGATTGCCTCGCCAGATAAAAGATAATAATCTCCTGCTCAATATCGCGCGCATCCTCGCGAAGTTTGAAAGCCCATTTTTTTGCCAAGGATTTGAAGTGTTTGATCTCCATTAAGCACCACCTTTACGGATTTATGAAATGATTACAATGCGAGCGGCCTTTGAAAGCTGTTTGCTTTGATTAACTTGTCAATTTGCTTTTGCAACAAGTCTGGTAGTTCAATAAGTTCCGCCAAACGTTTGAATCCTGTCACCATGGCCTTCAGAGCAGCCTGGAGCGCCTTGAGAGTAATTTTCCAGGTGCGGGCTTGACCCAATTTCTGCCAGGTTCGACTCAGCAAAAATGCCTTTTGAAGCAACTTTTGGTAAGTTTGATATTTCTTGACCGCTGCCACAAATGAAGAGTCACTGTTGCAAATCGTCTTGAGGGTTTGCAAGTTTTTCAATTCGCCAGTACTGGCGCTTTTGATAATGCCATTGGCAACGTCAGATACCTTCATTTCTGTCCCTTGAGAATGTGTTGATGTCTGTAAATATACAGAGTGGCCACGATTTCACAAGCAGAATAAATACCTCAAAATAAGGCAAGTGTCTGGCCAATAATGGGACAGCCGACAGCAAGCATTAAATCGAAATACCCTTTTGACGTTGAAGGTTTTCCAGTTCGGTACGCCTCAAAAAAATGAGGCGCCGAGCGCTTGCGACTGGTCGGTATTCGGGCATGAATACCCACACAAACACGGCAGGCCACGAGTTTATTCGGCGGTCGGACGATGCGTTGCGACGGGCCCTCGGGGCTGACATCCTGGCAGCCCTTGCTGATGATCAGGTGGTGGAGATCATGCTCAACCCAGCAGGCGACCTCTGGACCGACTCGCACACAGGCGGGATGCAATGCATCGGCAAGATCGACCGTGTGCGCGCCATGTCCATTGTTGCCACGGTGGCGGCCATGCTGGGCACCACGGTCACAACCGACAACCCGATTTTGGAATGCGAATTGCCCCTGGATGGTTCGCGGTTTGAAGCCTTGATCCCACCGGTTGTACCGGCGCCGACTTTTGCCCTTAGAAAAAGGGCCAAGCTGATTTTCACCTTGGCTGACTATGTCAATGCGGGGGTGATGACAGAACTGCAATCCACATTGATCAAAACCGCTGTGGCAGACAGAAAAAACATCCTGATTGCAGGTGGAACAGGAACTGGCAAAACGACTTTGGCCAACGCGGTTTTGAATGAGATTTCCTTCATCTCACCAGATCACAGAATCGTCATTATTGAAGACGTGCTGGAACTGCAATGCAGTGTGAAAAACACGGTATTTCTAAGAACGTCAGCCAACATTGATCAAGTCAGTTTGTTGAGAGCGACGCTTCGATTAAGACCAGACCGAATTGTTGTAGGTGAGGTCCGGGACAAGTCAGCTCTGGCGCTGCTGAAGGCCTGGAATACGGGACATCCCGGGGGCATCGGTACCGTCCATGCAAATTCCACTGGTGCCGCTTTGGTAAGAGTGGGTCAGCTAATTCAGGAGGCCGGCGTACCTGCAGCACCAGAGCTTATTAGTGAAGCGGTGAACATGGTTATCTCAATCAGGCGAAACTCAACAGGTCGAAGTATCGACGAAGTGGCCGAAGTAACAAATTGGTCAAGTGCTATTGGTTTTGAGCTGAGACGGCTTGGATAAGTTTCAGACGAAAAATCAAAGCAGGATTTTATGGATTTCAATTATTTCTTTGATGACAATATCAATACCATATTTATTCAGAAAACCTATGGCAAATTAATGTTGACCGTTGGGTTCATGATTGTCTGCGCCTTACAACTAGACATTGTTGTCGGAAATTTTTATGGTCAGACAGCATGTCTTGTGGTTGGCATGGTATTTATCAAATTGGCACACCTTGCCACACATGCAGGGATCGGCAAGGCGGCTCAAATCGAGTACGCAATCAAACAAAAAAATAGGGTCAGGGATGCTCACCAACAAAATATTGTCAGGATACTGCGTCGCGCCGCTATCGCACAGGTTGTGGTGCAATCATCTGCTTTTTGGTCCACCATAAAAGCAATTGTTGCGACTGAATTGCAGGTGCGTTCAATTATTAAATCGGTCCTGTGCACGGTAACCGATACGCTCACCCCAAAGCTTTTTCTCGTGCCCGCCAACCGCCTGCGCGTGAGCGCTGGCGGGTCTTCGATCCCGACCGTTGGCTGCGTGGGCGCGCAAAACCTCCATAGTATCTCGCTGGGATCAACTTTTAAAGTTGATCAGAATGCAAAATTTGGAACTCTTGGTTGCTGCGGATGTTGCGGCAATACTCAAGATCAGTGAAGCAACTATTTCGAATTGGCAATACGGGCGCCGAAAGTCACCGGTCGGCTTCCCGCCACCGGTAAAGATTGGCGCATCGATTCGGTGGCGGTCATCGGACATCCAGGCATTTATCTTGGGTTTACCCTTCACGACTACAGGCCAAATTCCGCTACCTGGGCAGTTGCCGCCCGCCATGACCACGGTAGTGCTGGCCAAGCCAGTGCGTGGCCGTGGTCGGCCTCGCAAGATTCAGCGTGGCACGCTGGGTTGATGGTGTGGATCATGGCGGCGACAACTCCCCTGCCGACCCTCAGCTCCAGGAGAAGGAGCTTTGAAGAAAACCTGACACTGGCTAAAGCACGCGGGCAACAAGTTGTGGCACTTTCAAAAGTTGGCGCCGACAAAACTTTGGAGGTGCAACTGCCGCTGTGGGCGGAGGTCTGCCGAGGCGTACCAAACAGCGTCCTGCGATCTGCACTTTTTGGGGTGGTACGCCGTGGCCCGAGGTCGTTCCAGCAGCGCGTGCAGAAAGCCAGTGTTGAAGGAGTCAAGATCATCCACACGGGGCCACAACTGGACCAAGCAGATTTGGATGTCTGGGAGCAAGCACTGCAACTGGCCAGGACCGGTGGGCTCGGCTGCCGGATTCAATTCACGGCATCACAATTTTTGAAGAGTATTGGACGCGGCAACGGCAAAAGTCAGCATGAGTGGCTGAAAGGGGCGTTTGCGCGGCTTGCATCCAGTGTGGTGGAAATCAAAGATGCACACCGGGCTTATTTCGGCCCAATTCTGCACCATGGTGGCAGGGACGATGAAACCGGTCGATACGTCATTGAAATGAATCCAAAAATTATTGAACTCTATGGACTGGACGGCTGGTCAAGTGTTGAATTTGGCCAGCGCATGGCACTCAAAAAACGGCCCATTGCCCAGTGGCTGCACGGATATTACAGCTCCCATGCAAAGCCTTTTCCCGTAAAAATAGAAACCCTGCACCGGCTGTGCGGGAGTCAAAATGCAGCCATCAAAGGGTTCAAGCAAGACCTGAAGTCAGCCCTCGAAAAATTGAAAGAAGTCACGAACTGGAACTGGAAAATCGATGATTCAGATTTGGTCCACCTGTCAAAAGTTCCAACTGCGAGTCAATCAAGGTACCTGCTGAAGCGCGGGCGTTTCCGCAGGCCGCCCTGAGCCCGCGCGTGAGCTACGTTGGACAGTGACTCCGGGGCCGTGGATTGCAATTCAAGTTCGCAACGACAATCCGTATGGATATGGAGTCAGATTGCAATTATTTTTTGCTGGAAGTGCGCCATGACCATCAATAATTTCTGCGCGGCCTGAATGGCGGCTTGCAGGCGCTCGAAGCGTTCTGTCAGACTGTCCGGGTAATCGTGTGAAAATTGGTTGCGCAATTGTCGCAGGCTTAGCCATTCGTCTGCACTCTTTAGCCAACCAAGTTGCTCAAGGCGTGTAAATCGGTCGATGGCTGACATGGGCGAAATGTCTTCGCCCAAAACTTTTAGTACCGCCGGCATCAGGCGTGCGCCCATGTCGTCTTGCAACCGGGTGTAGCGGTAAGCAAACTGGTCGAGCAGCCGGCGGTCATCCTTGTTCAGGTGCGTGTAGTCGTCAGGGGTAAGCGCACGAAGTTGCATGTCTTGCATGGCCTCTAGCAGTGCGTCAGCATGGCCTTGGCATACGGCCCGGATGTGCTGCAGTGCCAGTTGTTCGGGGGCTGTTTTCATTGAATCTGGATGCCGGTGGTGTGGGCTACTTTGACAATTGACCTGGAGTCGTTCGGTTGCTCTATGATCAGATCGATTTTGCGCTCCCCTAGCAGGCGTTCAAGCATGGTCAACATGCGAATTTTCTTGGCAAAGGGCTGGTCGGCCGCAGTAGGTGCCGGGCGCACCAATAGGTCGATATCACCGCCTTTTTTTGCGTCGTCCACGCGCGATCCAAACAGCCATACTTCCGTGCCGTCGCCAAAGGTAGTTTTAGCAGCATGACCGATGGCCTGGATTTGATCAGTGTTTAGGCGCATGTGGGATTTTGTGAATGGGCTGAGTCTGAAATATAGCACCCGACCGTGCCACAACTCACACACCATCGAAGACAACCGGAATGACCAAGCCAAAAACTTGTTGTTTCTGTTCGAAGTCGACGATAGCTGGCTGCTTGCCCCATCCAACGACCTGACCTATTGCCCGGGCTCCTGCGCCTGGGTGCCAACGCTGGCATTACCCTATGCTGGGCGCACAAATGAAATAAGGGCGGATGATCCGCCCTCACGAAACACAGCCTGTTTCTAAACAGTCATCGTGTGTGTCCACCGTGGACACCAAGATCGAGACAGATAGTCGACCAGCTTCCTGCTGCCATAAAACTTCAGCTGTCCATTCTCGTTGTACGCAAGTGCCGATTGATCAACTTTATATCCGGCCATCTGGGCTTTGGTTGTCAGTTGCGCAAGCAACTTGCCATTTTCCGAATCACAGTTGAATGACGCACGGGCATCAAGGTACCTGCTGACGCGCGGGCGCGAAATCAAGTGACCGTGCCCCAGTTGTCCAACTGCAAGCCAGGCACCTTGGCAAACTCACGGGTGTTGTTGGTGACCAGCAGGGATTGTTGGCTCAGGGCGTGGGCGGCAATCATGGTGTCCAGGGCACCAATGGGGGTGCCACGGCGCTCCAGATCAGCCCGCAGGTCGCCATAAGCCCAAACGGCAGCGGTGTCAAAGGGCAGGATCGTCAGCGGGGCCAGAAACATCTCCAGTGCTTGACGGTTGCGCGCCGAGCCACTTTTGGCAACCCCAAATGCCAACTCAGCCGCGACCACGCTGCACACACCAATGTCACCCAACCGGTGCTGCTGAAAACGCGCCAGCACAGCTGGGGGTTTGGCGTTGATGATGTAGATGCAGATGTTTGTGTCTAACAGGATCATGGCGAAATTTCCGCGCGGATCTGGTTATCAGGTTGCTCCCGTGTCAACACAAAGTCAGGCTCAAAGGCAGCCAGCCCAGCCGCCAGCGTTTGCCAAGGGTCATCCATCGGCAGTAACAACACGCCATTGCCGAAATGTTTCACTACAACCTCTGTTCCGACAAACCGGTATTCTTTGGGTAGCCGAACGGCCTGGCTGCGGCCGGATTGAAAAAGGCGTGCTGTGTCCATATGCACCTCCAAAATTGATTACCACCAATGATAGCTACCAATTACTGAAATGTCTACCCCAAGGTGAATTCTGTCACCGGCGATTGAAAAGTCGATTGCGATAGGGATGGAGGATATGGGCTGGAGTTCCTCTGAACGTCTGCAGTGCGGTCGGCCCGATTCAGGCTCACATTTGAACGCGGCAGATTAGAGATAGATTAAAGACAGATTAGCTACTTTTTGCATCCTTCCCAAGCTATTGATTTGGTTTGATTTTTTAACAATTTTCACTTTGTTACGGTATGTGCTATGCCGTGGATCGGTATGCGCTATGCCGTGGTTTGGTATGCGCTATGCCGTGCCGGTAGGTTCTATGCCGTGTCGGCTGGTATGTGCTATGCCGTGGTTTTGTGGATAACTTTTGCCGACCGGCTGCCGGCCTCTCACTTCGCCAGACGCGCGTAGCTGAGTTGCATGGCACGGGGGGCCCAGTGCCCCAATTTTCCTCACTTGCACTCCAGCGGTATCAAACACCAGCCAACCAGGCCGGTGTTTTTTATCCAACTGGAGTCGATCGTGTATTTCCAAACAACCAAACTGACCAAATCTCTCAAGAAGCTGGCCGCGCCGGTAACAACGGCCATGGCGGCACTTTCATCCCAGCTGGCCCACGCGGGCCCCGCCCTACCTTGGGATGGCCCGATCACCACGGTTGTCAACAACCTGACTGGGCCAGTGGCCACCGGCATCTCCACCGTGGCCTTCCTGGCAGCAGGCGCAGCGCTGATTTTTGGTGGTGACGACCTGGGCGGTATTGCAAAGAAACTTTTGTACGTGGTGCTCGGTGTGGCGCTGATTGTCTTTGGAGCCAACTTTCTGAGCATGATCGGTCTAGTCAACAGCGGCGCCTTGATCTGATTCTGCCGTTTGGATCGTGAATCATGGCTGATCAAAGTTCAGACCTCGGCGCTGACTTTTCAGTGCCGCTGCATCAATCCATGCTCAGGCCCATGTTGCTGCTCGGCGCCGAGCGCGAACTGATCCTGGCGCTTGGAATCGTGGCCGGTGTGTTTATTGTTTCCTTGTTTCAACTATGGGCTGCCATTTTCGGTCTGATTCTGTGGGCCGTCGGCGCATGGGTGTTGACGCGAGCAGCCAGCTTTGATCCCCAACTCTCCAAGACTTTTGGACGCAGCTTGCGATACCGCAAGTTGTACAAGAGTGCTGCAACACCGTTTGCCTCGCCCCGCACATTTGGAGACTGAAGATGCTCTTGAAGGAATTTCGCAGCCATGCCCAAGGACTGCCTGATCTGCTGCCCTGGGCAGCGCTGATCGACAACGGCGTGGTCCTCACAAAATCTGGCGGCTTGCTGGCGGGTTTTGAATTTCGTGGACCGGATCTGGACAGCGCCACCAAAGAGGAATTGGCCGCTGTGTCGGCTCGCATCAATGCGGCCCTGGCACTCGATGATGGCTGGAGCGTGAATGTTGACGCCGTGCGCCGTCAATCGCCTGGCTACCCAGTGGATGGCGCTTTCCCCGACCGAACCACCC
>Ga0214217_1000379_pt1 | contig 12667 bp, 9 predicted proteins | sample TroBogypolimnion_46_FD_153055 | JGI IMG/M metagenome (GOLD analysis project Ga0214217, IMG submission 153055) | Freshwater microbial communities from Trout Bog Lake, WI - 02JUL2007 hypolimnion | ecosystem: Environmental > Aquatic > Freshwater > Lake > Hypolimnion/Profundal zone ... | reverse complement strand
AGGCCTTTTATTTCAGTATAGTTGTCAATGTGCTGGTGCTTGCACCGAGTGCCTATATGATGGAGGTGTATGACCGCGTAGTCAACAGCCGTAGTCATACAACACTGTTTATGCTGACGCTTCTTGTGGTCGGTGTTTATGCCCTCCTTGAGGCATTGGAGTGGGTTCGCCGCCAGATAATGCATGATGCGGGCATGGAGTTCGATAAGGGGTTGCGGGCACGCGTGTTCGGTGCAATTTATTCAGCACGCCTGTTGAATTTCCCCGTCGGGGGGGCACAGGCGTTGCGTGATCTTAAAACTGTTCGGGAGTTTCTTCCATCTCCGGCCCTGCTTGCAGTTGTCGATGCTCCTCTTGCTCTTCTTGTTCTTGTGCTGATATTTTGGATGGCACCTGGTCTCGGTTGGTTTGCTGTGGCAGGTGCTCTTGCACAGTTTGCGATCGGAGTGGTTAACGAGCGTCGTATCCGTCAACCGCTTCTTGCTGCAAACCGGAGCGCGGTCAGTGCTCAGGGCTATGCTGACGGAGTTATCCGTAATGCACAGGTCATTGAGTCGATGGGCATGCTTGGCGATATTCACAAGCGGTGGATGGGTCGTCAACAGGAATTTCTTGTTCAGCAGGCGGTTGCTTCTGACCATGCAGGGACTAATGCGGCTCTCTCAAAATTAGTGCAGAGTCTCTTGGGCTCACTTTTGCTTGGCATGGGATGCTGGTTGACGCTGAAGGGTGAGTTGCATGGTTCAGGTATGATTGTGGCATCAATTCTTGGTGGCAGAGTGCTGGCACCACTTGTGCAGATTATCGGCAGCTGGCGTCAGGTTGAGGCTACTCTTGAGTCCTTTAACCGTCTTGAAGGGATGCTTAAAGAGTTTCCTTTGCCCCAAAAAAGTATGGCTTTGCCGGCACCAAATGGATTTCTGTCTGTAGAGGGCGTTATTGCAGGTGCTCCCAGAAGTCCGATACAAATTCTAAAAGGAGTAAGTTTCAGGGTTGCACCAGGTGGTTCGCTGGCTATTGTTGGGCCTTCTGCTTCTGGTAAAACAACCCTTGCAAGGCTGCTGGTTGGTATATGGCCATCAATGCAGGGAAAGGTGCGCCTTGATGGAAATGATATCTATCAGTGGGACAAAGAGGAGCTTGGTCAATATATAGGCTATTTGCCACAAACTGTCGAGTTGTTTGAAGGTACTATTGCTGAAAATGTTTCTCGATTTGGGGAACCTGATGCTGATAAAGTGCGTGAGGCATGCCGTATGGTAGGTCTTGATCGTTTTATCGAGCAGCTTCCAAAGGGGTATGACACCGAGGTTGGGGACGATGGTTCTTTTCTTTCGGGTGGGGAGCGGCAGCGGGTGGCACTGGCCCGGGCGCTCTATGGAATGCCGAAGTTTGTCGTGCTTGATGAGCCTAATGCAAGCCTTGACGAAGCGGGTGATGCCGCTTTGCTCAATGCGATAAAAATGCTGAGGGCTCAGGGTACAACGGTGATTGTGATGACGCATCGCTTGAATATTCTTGGGGCGATAGAGCACATGCTTGTCCTGGTTGATGGACAGGTGCAGCGCTTCGGTACTTGTCAGGAGGTACTGGCTGCATTGCAGTCGCCCCAGACAGGCCCTCCCTCTTCAAGCCAGCAGCCACACAGCTAACTCTTATCCGGAAGTAGATAAATTCAATGAAACCTGATTTTTTTGATCGCAGTGCACTGACTCGCCAGCTATGGACTTTTCGGAGAGAGTTTGTATGGGTAGGCATTTTCAGTTTAATTGCCAATGTGCTGATGCTGACTCCGACACTTTACATGCTTCAGGTCTATGGTCGTGTCATGAAGAGTGGCAGTGAGCTGACGCTCCTTATGGTTACGTTGTTTCTGTTATTATTTTATGGGGTAATGGCTTTTGCGGAGTGGCTTCGTTCGCGCCTTTTGGTGCGGGTAGGTGTCAGGCTTGATGAAGCGCTTAACTCTCTGGTATTTAATGCAAGTTTTCAGGCTTACCTGAACCGTACGCGTCACAATGTTGTTGAGGCGTTTTCTGATTTAACCAATATTCGTCAGTTTTTGACGGCTAATGGTATGATTGCATTTTTCGATACTCCCTGGACTCCGGTCTATATTGCCGTTATTTTCTTGCTGAACCCTTTTCTTGGCTGGCTCTCTATTGCTTTTGCCATTATCCAGCTTGGTCTGACCTGGCAGAGCCATCGATTGAGCACAAAAGAGATTGAGAATGCGGCTGAAGCTGGTAACGACAGTTATCGTTTTGTGCAGAATAAACTTCGCAGTATAGAGCCTGTGCATGCTATGGGTATGGCTGGAAATTTTCGTGAGCGCTGGTTCAAGCTCCATGACGCATCTCTTGTTAAAGCGGATGCTTCACTTGAACGGCAGCATCGCCAGCAGTCTTTTGCAAAATTTGTCAGATACAGTTTGCAGTCGCTCACACTTGGAGCTGGTGCTTTGATGGTTATTGAGGGCAAGATGTCAGCTGGCTCGATGATTGCGGCAAATGTGCTGATGTCGAAAGCACTTCAACCGCTTGATCTTGTGATGGCTACCTGGAAGCCTTTTGTGCAGTGCCGTACAGCGTTTGTTCGTCTTGAGAAACTTCTTGAAGATTTTCCAGAGCGTGAGCCAGGTGCAAAACATCAGGATCCTCTTGGTGAAATTAAACTTGAGAATCTTACTGCTACGGTCGAGGGGAGGCCAACTCCTATTTTGCATGACCTGAATGTTTTATTTCCTGCTGGCAGGGTCGCTGTGGTGGTTGGCCCCTCAGGCTCTGGCAAATCGACGTTAGCCCGTTGTATTGTTGGTGTGTGGCCGGATCGTACAGGACGTCTTCTTATTGATGGAGAGCCAATAGAAAGCTGGGACAGAATGGAACTTGGACCTCATATCGGATATCTTCCACAGGATATTGAGTTGTTCGATGGTTCCATTGCTGATAATATTGCCCGGTTTGCCGAAGTTGATTCCGAAAAAGTTATTGAGGCGGCAAAACGCACGGGTATTCATGAAATGATTTTACGCTTTCCGCGTGGTTATGATACGCAGATAGGCGAAGCTGGCGGTATGCTTTCAGGAGGGCAGCGCCAACGGCTTGGTCTTGCGAGGGCAATGTATGGTAATCCGGCAATTATTGTGCTTGATGAGCCCAATGCCAATCTTGATGATGCCGGAGAACGCTCTTTGCTTGAGGCAGTCGTTGATTTAAGAAAGGCCGGTAAAACAGTTATTCTTATTACGCATCGTCCGAGTGTTCTTGGTGCGGCAGACATATTGGTGGTGATGCAGGATGGAAAAATAATTCGTTGCGGTCCGCGTGATGCAGTTTTGGCTGCTTTGCGTCCTGCAACTGCGCAGCCTGTACTTTCTGAAGCCTGAATTTAATTATTTTGAGAAATGTTTAAAGGATAGCAATGAGTATTCGTGATATGGTGGCATTGAGGAGGCCTGTTCCAGTAAAAGGAGATGGTAGTGAGTATCGTGATACCCGTAGCCCGATCCGGCTTGGTATATGGGTATTGCTTGTTGGATTTGGCGGCTTTTTGCTTTGGGCGGCTTTTGCTCCTCTCGATGAGGGTGTTCCTTCTCAGGGGATGGTGAGTATTGCCACCAAGCGAAAAGTGGTTGAAAATCTTCGTGGTGGAAGAATTGAGAAGGTTTATGTTAAAGAAGGTCAGATGGTGAAGGATGGGGATGTTTTGATGACGCTTGACTCCCAGACGGCAAAGGCCCGTTATGATGAGGTTCATCAGCACTATTTGGGCACAAGGGCGACGGTGGATCGCCTGCTTGCGGAGATGAATGGCGCGAGTTCAATCAGTTTTCATAAGGACTTGCTCAATGATCATGACCGGGCATTGTCTGAGCAGAATATGCAGAACCAACGGCAACTTTTTTTGTCGCGCAGGTTGACGCTGAAAATATTCAAGGATCAACTGGCCGACATTCAATCATTGGTGCAGGAGGGTTATGCACCAATGAGCCAGCAGCGTGATCTTGAATTGAAGATTGCGGATTTTAGGACCAATACGGCTTCACAGTTGGCGCAGGTTCAGCTTGAAGTTGAGGCTGATGCTGAAAAGACAAGAGCACTTGCTGAGGAACTTGCTGATACGGATGTACGATCCCCAGCTTCAGGTCAGGTGGTTGGCTTGCAGGTGCAGTCTGTAGGAGCTGTGATTCAGCCTGGTCAGAAGATTATGGATATTGTGCCGCTTCATGAGGGTCTTCTTATTGACGCAAAGGTTTCACCACAGTTTATCGACAGTATTCACAAGGGTCTTCCAGTGGATGTGAGCTTTTTCTCGTTTGCCCATTCGCCTCAGCTTGTTGTTAAGGGAGTGGTTGAATCGCTTTCAAAAGATATAGTGACGGATCCGGGGGTTAACCCCATGGCGCCAAACGCATCGTATTATCTTGCACGTGTTTTGGTCACTCCTGAAGGGATGAAAGCATTGGGAAAACGCCAGATGCAGCCGGGTATGCCTGTGCAGATTGTAATTAAAACAGGAGAACGTTCTTTGCTGACCTATCTTGTTGATCCATTGATCAAGAGAATTACAGTTTCAATGAAAGAGGATTGACTTTGCTTCAAACTTGTCAATTGCTTGATGGTCGTGGAGAAAAAAGTAATTCGTTATACAGTGCCTTCTGAAATGTTTTGATTGTTTTGGGTATGAAGTTATTGGATAGTTTGATAGCTGTGACATGGTTGTTTGCTGCCATCCCGGTATGTGCTGAGCCAGTAAATTTATCCATGGCTTATCAGAAAGCCATGGTATATGATGCTCAGGTACGTGCAGCAAATGCAGATAATTTGGTTTCGAAGGAAGAGATCGCCAAGGCGAGGGCAGAATTTCGTCCGAGAATGAACTTGAGTACTTCACGTGGAAGGGATGAGACAAAAAGTACCATACCTTATCAGGGTGTTCCATATTATTATGATCAGTTTTACAATGCAAGAACTTATAATCTTTCAGTTCGGCAGTCCCTTTTAAACTTTTCGAGTTATGCAGATTACAGACAAGCAAAAGCTGTTGTAGCTAAAAGTGATGCACTTTTGCAGAAAGAACAGTTAAGTTTAATTATTAGAATCGCCGAGGCCTATTGTAATGCTTTATATGCCGAAGATAATCTTGAATTCAGCCGAGCTCATATCAAGGCATCACTTGAACAGCTTCAGCAGACAAAACGTCGATATGAAAAAGGGTTGGGTACCATTACCGAAATTAATGAGGCACAGGCTGACTATGAGTTTGCGCTTGCTGAGGGGGTAGATATTCTCAATAGTCTTGATTTCACTCGCAGGGAGTTGGGGCGTTTAACCGGGGACTATTCGGAAGAGCTGTCTAAACTTGTTCCAGAAAAAATGGTTTTAGCGAAACCGCAGCCGGATAATGTTGATTTGTGGATAGAACTTGCTCATTCAGATAATCGTGATGTAGCTGCAGCAAAGCAGGAAATTCAGATTGCGAAAAGAGAGGTTGAAAAGCAGCGGGCATCACGCTATCCGACAGTTGATTTGGTGATAGCAAGAGATTACTCCGAAAGTGGGACTAATTACACCATAGGTCAAACTTATGGAACAACTTCGATTAGTCTGCAGATGAGTGTTCCGATTTACAGTGGTGGCTATGTCAGTGCTTCGGTACGTCAGGCTCAGGCAAAGCGCTTAAAAGCTCAGGAACAGCTCAGCTGGCAGGAAAGAGGTGTTGAATCTGATATACGGAAGTATTACAACGGGGTAATTACAGCTATCGCTCAGATTAAAGCCTATGATCAGGCAGTGAAATCGCACGACATTGCTTTGACAGGAACAAAAAAAGGATTTGAAATGGGCCAGCGCAGCAACGTCGATGTGCTTAATGCCCAGCAGAAGTTGATAGAAAGTAAGCGGAATCTTTCAAAAGCCCGTTACCAGTATATTCTTAACCTCCTGCAACTAAAGGATAGTGCAGGTGCATTGTCTGCAAGTGATGTTGATGAGGTGAATGGCTGGCTAAGCATAGCGCAAAAATAACTTGTTATTGTTCTATCAAAGATTCAACAAACTTTCTTTCCCTTTTATAGATAAGAGAGTAACTGGTAAAACCGCTCATGTCTCCCTCTTTGGCTTTGAGATAACTGTCCATAAAAAGCAATAGTCGGGACTCACTGCTTCTCCTTCTATAGATATCTCCTCTCCATATTACCGATGAAAGGAGAGAGTCCGGTGTCTCTTTTGTTAGAATCAATGCTAAAAGTGGTTTCTTTTGTTGAAGTACTGCATTCGTTGCTATGCCAGGGATCACTTTTCTTTCAGCGTAAAAAGGTAGATTATGGATCAGTTCATTCTCAAGATAGAGGGGTACCTGTTTCGGGATCTGCTGTTCATGATTAATGACACGGCCGATACTATTAATCGGACGTCGCTCTTCAAGTGCCGGAAGAACCCCTAAGCTAAAAACAAGCAGTGCACTGAAGGTGCCGATAAAAGGAAGGAGATGGCGAAAATCGAGTATTGCCGTTCCATTATCCTCACCCACTTGATGAGGAAGAGAGAGAACGATAATGAGAAGTAATGCCGAGGCAGTGATCAAGTGGTAGAAAAAAGAAAGTTTGAAGATGACGATGATCGCTGTACCAAGAATAATTCCTATGGCAGCCGGAAGGATAAATACAAGGCTCCAGAGTGACTTAGAAACTCTACCTGCTGGCTCATAACGAGTTATAAAGTGAGCCGAAATCAGGGCAAGTGCAGGATGCGCCTGTATAAAATATGTGGGTAATTTTCCGTGAGATGCAGTAAAAAAAACAAGCATGACCAAAATCCACGAAAAGCCAAAGGCAATATCCTTTCGTGCTCGAAGCGTAAAAAGATAATGGTAACAGGCATAGACAAACAGCAGTGAGTAGGGAAAAAAGCTCCATATCATGACCAACGGATAAAAAAACAGCTCTTCCATATCAAAAGGCTCATTTGAGAGGCCACGGTCAAAAGTCTCCTGATACAGGACAGTTAGATAATCCTGTCCGTAATACAAATACATAAGGACGATCCAGCTTAATCCAATAATGCTGGTAATAAGGATAAAGGAAAAGGGTTTCAGCTCCTTGACTTTATCAATAAACACCCTCCATTGAAAGTTTGATTTTATAATCAGATAGAGGATCATGATACCCCCTATGACTATAATGTATGGATATCCCTTGGTTAGAACGGTCAATCCAAGTGCAAGAGCTGAGTATTGGTAATTTCTGCTGTTGCCGGAAAGTTCTCCCTTAAGAAAAAAGTAGAGGGTAAGCGTAAAGAAAAAGGCAAGTGGTATTTCCGGGGAGGCATATTGTTTGCCTGCAATAAACTGAATGCTGACAGCCTGCATGCCAAGTGCAAGGAGTGCGGTTTTCTCGCCATAGAGCATACGGGCCATCGCCCAGACAAGCAGGACGGTACCGAAGGCAAGAATAACTATAGGTAGTCGGATAGCAAATTCATTCATCCCGAACAACTTGGTTGATGCAGCTATCAGCCAGTAGGTTAGAGGTGGTTTATTAAAACGGGGTTGGTAATTGTAGTTGATATCGAGAAAATTACCTTTCTCGACCATTTCACGTACAGATTCAGCATACAAGCTCTCATTTTCTGTCCAAATACCATTGATGCTGAAGTTGAGAATATACAGAAAAGCGGAAAGGCTGAGTACTACCCAGAAAAGTGGAACTTTCTTGAGAAAATCATTCATTCCTTTGGCTTTCAGGCTCTGTTATGGAGGACTTTTCTTGTATCCGTTCAAGAATCCTCCCAAACGACTTTTTTTTCGATATCATACGTTAAGCTGATTATGGAAAAACGTTTGATCAATTACCTCTATACTATCAGGATAAAAAAAATACATTCACGCTTAAGTTATAAAAAAAAAAGAAAATGTCCGGCAATTGTTCAAAAAAAACCAACTCCTGAAAATTAAACTGCTAACTTGTTGTACTTTTCAAAGTTCGATTTCGACACTTTTATTTTCTATAAAAGAAAATGATATCTGATAATATGAAAGTTTCTGTTTCTGCAATTATTGCTGTTTATAATCCGAATTTATTATTTCTTGAAAAGGCAGTGTTGTCTGTACTAAATCAGACATACAGTGTTTTGGAACTTATTCTGGTTAATGATGGTGGAGATGAAGCTTTTATAAGCATGCTCCCTAATGATCCGAGAATCAAAGTTTTTTCAAAGCAGAATGAAGGTGTAGCTGCAACTCGAAATTATGCCATTAAACAATGCGCTGGCGAATATCTTGCATTTCTTGATCAGGATGATTACTGGTATCCGGAGAAGTTGCAGGAACAGCTTGCTATGATCCCTGTTTCAGGAGAAGCCTGCATGGTTGCCTCATCAGTTGACCTTATTGACCATAATTCAATGTCGTTGAGTAAATATGCACCATCTACCATTGCTACCTATAGCAAGAAAACAAGGAACAATAATACCTTGTTATGGTTAGCAGAAGGAAATTTTATTTATTCCTCAACTCCTCTTATTCATTACTCTGTTTTTGAGAAAGCTGGATTCTTTGATCCGTGGACTCAACCACATGATGATTGGGATATGTATCTAAGAATTATGATTGCAGGATTTCCGGTTTATTTCTACCAGAAAAAAACACTTTCAGTCTGGAGGCAGCATGAATATAATGAATCCAGTAATGGTGATACAATGATTTGTTCAAAATGCAGGGTAGAAAAAAAACTAATACATGCTGTTCTGGATGAAGAGATTCGACAGGTGGCAGCTACAAATTTATTAATTGATTACTTGGAAAGAGATAACCTGCTTTATGAAAGACGGCAATATAAGCGGTTTTTGATACTTATCAAACACCATCTGCCTCAATTGCTTTTTAGAAAAAATTGTATCAATAAAAAATCTGGAACTGAAGTTCAAAAAGCGCTTTCAAAACGTACACGAAGAATGGTACGGAGGAGTGCTAAAAGATATTTTGCTGCAATATTATTGCAATAATTTGCTCCACATAACTATTAAATTTATACATATTCGTGGATAAGATATGGAAAAAATATCCTTAATAATCCCGTTTTATAATGGTTCAAAATATATAAAGGATGCAATACGTTCTGCTATTAATCAAACACTCCCGTTTCATGAGATTATTGTTGTAAATGATGGTTCGAATGAAAAAGAAACCAATTTGATAGAAGAGCTTTCGGCTCAATATAAACTTATTTACAAATCAAAAAAAAATGGAGGGCAGGGTAGTGCAAGAAATACCGGTGCCATGATTTCACAATCACAATACCTCTGTTTTTTAGATCAGGACGATATCCTGCTGCCAGAGCATAACCAAATATTGATAGAAGGTATAAAACAAAAACCGAACTATATGCAGGGAGTTGTCTATGCCAACTTTTGCCGTGCGGAAGCTGATGGAGTGATAATTTCCAGAATGTCAAGACCAAAAAACCGACTTATTGATTTACATAACAGAACAATATATTCCTTTTTATCTCAAGATATACATGTGTTACCCTCTGCAATGATACTATTAAAAAGTACATTTATTGATGTTGATGGTTTTGACGAACAGTTTAGAGGATATGAGGATGATGATTTGTTACTACGGATATTTTTGCGAGGTTATCATATTACCTATGTTGACAGGGAGGTCTATGTATGGCGCAGTCATGGAAATCAAACAACAAATTCTGAAGTTATGATGAACAGCAGATTACATTATATCAATAAATGGTGCGATTATTTATATAATACTTCTGTTGATATCAGAAAGGTTAGGATGTCCTTATATAAAAGATTTAGATCAACAATATATCATGATCTTGTCAAGGCATCTTCTCTGAGTGAATATATTTTAGCAAATACAATTGCACAGATATTCTATAGTAAATTTCTTGATTTACATGGCTTGAATTATAGGGTAAAGTTTTATTATAGAAAAATAATCAGCTCCAAAAAATGGAATAAATTATATACATATTCAGAAAAGTGAGATGGCAATACACAGGCATCGAAGTGCATAAAATATCTGTATAGCTTGGCATACCCTTTACTATCTAAATAAGTTTGGTCTATTAAAGTAAATTGAAATATTTGTCAGTAATTTACTTTTTGTAAAATTCTTGTGAGCATAGCTACCATGTTTGTACGTTGCCCGTAAAAAATTATTTTGCTGCATCCATGAATCAACTTTTTTTTCAAACGACTCTCCGCCATGCTTGGGATAGCGATCCGAAGCCTTGTCATAACATTCATAGATGCGTTGTTTGAAGTCAGCTGTACGAATTAGATACATTTGATCAGAAAAGCCATACCCGAAATAGCAGTTACTGTCTTCATATTCTGATTCTTTTTTGGCAGCTTCATAATCGTGATTCCAGGTAAGGTTAAAAACTTTAACATGATGGTTTGTTTCCAAAACATTAATTCCTGTTTTTAACCAATCTTTTGGCACTTCTGGTGTAATGGTTGTATCACTTGAAAAGTGTAACAAATATTTGGTGTCAGTTAAATAAATGGAAACCAACTCCGCAATTGAATAGTAATACCCTTTACCTAATCCCTGTTTACTAAGGTTAAAATAATCAAGGGCTACTTCTGAAAATTCATCTACCGTTACATATTTATCAAGAATGCCATCGTCAATCATTGTTTTCGCTCTGTTTTCAACCAATGGACGATTACTGACATTGTTTATGTATAAAATTCTAGCATCAAAATTATATTGACAGAGATTAATTGTCTCTTGCAGGCGAGAGGTATTCATTATTAATTTCCAGTCATTTTCCCATACTTTCGTTTCAAATGTAACTGACATAAAAACTTTACTTTAGATGATATATGCGTTCAAAATTTGTTAAAATCTGGATTCTCTGCAATAAAATCAACATACAGCTTACTCTTCTTTACAAAAAAACGCTTTATCTTATCGTTTGCTTTATCTAATAATGAATATCTGTTTTCTGATCCTCTTGTTCCTGACACGCCTCGAACGATCGGAGCAACGGGCAGCATAAATTTTTTGAGCTTCTTTTGTATTATAATATCCCTGAAACAGTGTTCAAGCCAATGACGTTCTTCTTCTCTGACATTTAAATATGCACTGGAGAAATTATCCTTGTAATAGAGTTTATTAACCAGGTAAAAAGCCGTATCAATGGATTTTAATTTGATAAGCTGTCTGTTTTTCAAGTAAGAAAAATCACAATCACTTAAAAAAGTATTGTTCCAGTATTGCAGACACTCCAGAAAATTATCAACCCAGAGCTTGGATGTACATTTAGCAAAATATTCCGCATTGTTGAGAAACATGGAATGTTCAAGTGCATAGTTTATAATCTCCCCTTCACCATAGCCTTTGCCATAGAGTGCTACTCCCTTACTGTTATTATTAAAATTAAGACACTCAATTGCTTTGCCTGTAAAAGTACGGTGCATTAATGGCGTAAAATTATAATTAGAACCGTCACAAATAACAATCTTCAAATCACCAGCGATAGTGAGCCATTTTTCTATTGATTTAATAGTTAACTCAATACGAAGAGTTTGATCTATAACTTGTGTATTTTTGGCGGAGGCGGTTACGCAAGATGTAAGAAGCAATGGAGGTAATGTCGGCATACAAAATTCATAAAGTTCCCGTCGCTGCAAAACCCGGTTAAGATTTAGATTTAAAGTATTTTTTGAATTTGAAAAAATCCGAGAAATCCTTAGGTTTAATTCTTATAGAATGATAAGGAATATTGAAGATGCATGCACACCAAGTGCTGAATCCACTTGTCCAGGAATACTCACTCCAGGAGTATATGGCGCTTGCATTTGACATTAAAGCAAAATCAATTATAGTGTCTCTTATATCGGTTTCTTTTGAATCGCATGAACCTAAATGAACTGATCCGGTATTAATAAGTGGCAAGCTGTATTTCGTGGATAAGACCTGCTTTATTTCAGCATTATTTGACAAAACAATTATTTTATTACCCCATTCAGGAATTAACTTTTTTTCAAGATAGGAATATAAATCCGGAATATTTCTATATTTTGAATGAATCTTGTCATCTGAAACCCGAATATGAAAAATAATATACTTATCATTGGTAATGCTTTTGATAATTTCAGAAGAAGCAATGTCTATCTCTTCTGAAAAAACAAACTGTTCACTGATTGTTTTGCGGACATGCTCGTTAATTTTTGTTATATCAGGTTGCAGGTGAGTAGATAATGCAAGGTGTTGACCATCCATGATTTGATCTATATAATCAGGTAGCAGTGAAACACGATCATTAAAAAATTCTGTAATCTCAGTAGTGTGAGTGGAAAAGGATGGATTGCGGATGAGATAGCGCCCAATCGGGTGGTGACTTAAGTCGAGATGGAGTGTAAATCCTTTTTCATATGAGAGGATTGCTAATGCTATGGAGCCCCTCAAATAGTCACCCAGACCTGGAGGCTGGGTGACTGTTGTACAGGTTGTGCGATAGACATGACTAATCTCTCTCATTATAACTCGACACCATTATTAGCTCTCCATGCTGACTGCAATATTGTAGCCGTGTGTTTTCAATAAGGCCTGCCTTTTTGCAAGGTCAAGGTCGTGCTCGATCATCTCTCGTATCATCTCTTCAAGCGTAATTTCAGGCACCCACCCAAGG
>Ga0214217_1000355_pt1 | contig 13691 bp, 13 predicted proteins | sample TroBogypolimnion_46_FD_153055 | JGI IMG/M metagenome (GOLD analysis project Ga0214217, IMG submission 153055) | Freshwater microbial communities from Trout Bog Lake, WI - 02JUL2007 hypolimnion | ecosystem: Environmental > Aquatic > Freshwater > Lake > Hypolimnion/Profundal zone ... | reverse complement strand
TATCCATGCCAGGCTAGTGCTGCATGGTCATTTTCATCGGTTTCAGTCCTATGGGGTTAATGATATAACCTTTATCAATGGGGGAAGTTTTCGATACAACCCCAACTGCTACAGTGAACTGCTTATAGAAGGGATGGGGAGCTGTACTCAGAAATTCATCACACTTCCCGTGAAAACATAAAAAAAGTATGGCTGACTTATAAAATCAGCCATACCGTAAGATGATCTTGTTATACTGTCAGGGTTCAGCTCTGACCCCTACGGGCAAGCTGTCGATCCATCATGATCAGGGCATGTCCTTTCTCTCCAGCCATTTTCAGGGTTTCAAGGATTGTTGATGCAGTGGCCTCTTCCTCAACCTGCTCGCTGATAAAGCCGTGGAGAAGCACTTGTGCAGCGTAATCTTTTTCCTCAAGTGCCAATTCATAGAGCTTGTTGATGAGTACAGTTATTTTGCGTTCGTGTTTAAGCACATCCTCGAAAAGCGCTGTTGGTGATTTGAATTCCAAAGGCGGCTGTTCAATTGCCTGAAGCTCAACACGCCCTCCTCTCTCGTTGATAAATTTGTAGAGTTTCATGGCGTGCTCTCTCTCCTCTTTGGTCTGGATTTTCAGCCAGCTGGCAAAACCGGGAAGGTTCTGCGACTCGGCGTATGCAGCCATAGAGAGGTAGAGATATGAAGAGGAGAGTTCGTGATTGATCTGATCGTTGAATGCTTTTTGAAGTGCTTTGCTGAGCATGGTAATTCCTCCTGCAGATTGAGTTTGTTATCTGGTAAACTGATAACAGATTAACACGGAGTGAGTGGTATTAGTTTCTCTTATTCTATTTGTTTTCTTTCATGTAGCTGCGAATTCTTTCGGCATGATCGCAATCTTCCTGATTGAGCTGTTTAAAAATAGTTGAGGAAAGGGAGTTGGTCGGGCTGTCAAGAAACTGCTGAAAATGGGATTCACCTGCAGCCAGTTCAAGATCGAGAGCAATTTGCAATGCTTCGTTCTTTGACGGAGGTGCATCTGAATATTTATTGATAAGCGCTGTAATCTTTGTGTTGGTATCGATGAGCGATTGCAGGTCTGTTGACAAGAGGTTATCCGGAAAAAATTCCATAGGCTGTGGTTGTTTTTTCTCCTGCTGAAGCAATGATGCGTGCCCTTGCTCTTCCATTGTCAACTCCCACCAGAAATCCTCATCTTCAGAAAAAGAGTCATGAAAAATGGTGTAGAGTTTGGCAAGGTTCAGTTCCAGCTTTATTGACTCGTCAAGATGTTTTTGCAGTGCAGGCATGGTCACTCTATTTATTACTTGTTACGGTAGGAAGCATACTCCTGAAGACTTTTAACACCGAACTCCTGATGGCGGATACAGTCAATGGCCTGTACTGATGCCTCTGCTGCTTCAATGGTGGTGACAAACGGAACATTGCTTAATACCGATGCTGCACCTATAGCCTCTTCGTCGTGCAGGGCTTTTTCGCCTCTTGGGGTATTAATGACAAAGTTAATCTTTCCGTGCTTGATAATGTCGAAAATGTTTGGGCGCCCGGCTTCACCCACCTTGAACACTTTTTTACACTCTATGCCGTTATCTGTCAAAAACTGGTGAGTACCTGCTGTGGCTATCAGATCGAAGTCCATACGGAAGAGTGCATTTGCAATGGCCAGTATGCGCTGGTTTTTATCCTGATCGTTTACACTGATGAAGACTGCTCCGGAGAGGGGGAGCTGCATGTTTGCTGCTTGATAGGCTTTGGCAAAGGCTTCCGGAAACTCATCGGCAAGGCTCATCGCTTCACCGGTTGAGCGCATTTCAGGGCCGAGGTAGACTCCTGATTTTACAAATTTGGAGAACGGAAAGACCGGTTCCTTGATGGCCATGTGTTTCAAGCCAAGTTCATCGCAATCTTTCAGGTCATACTCTTTTCGCAGATCGCTGAGTTTTTCACCAAGCATGACACGAGTAGCAATTTTTACCACCGGTATGGCGGTTGCCTTGCCGACAAAAGGAACAGTTCGGCTCGCTCTTGGATTGACCTCAATAACATAGACACTCTCATTCTGCACGGCATATTGAATGTTCATCAGTCCCACTACCTTGAGGTTTTTGGCCAAAGTGCGGGTATAGGACTTCATTGTGGCAATGACATTCGGGCTGATGTTGTGATAGGGAAGAATGGAGGTGGAGTCACCGCTGTGTATGCCTGCGGCCTCAACATGCTGCATGATGCCGCTGATCACGCAGTCAGTAGTGTCGGCAATGGCATCAATGTCAAATTCAACCGCTGTTTCCAGAAAGCGATCAATGAGGAGAGGATATTTTTCAGTAATAAAAAGCGCCTGATCGACATACTCTTTAAGCGAATCGTCATTGTAGACGATTTTCATTGCCCGGCCTCCAAGAACATAGCTTGGTCTTACCAGCGCAGGGTAGCCGATTCTTCTGGTGATGAGCTTGGCCTCTTCAAAGCTTATCGCTGTTCCATATTCGGGATGAGGAATATCAAGCTCTTCAAGCAGTGCTCCGAATTTCTTACGGTCTTCGGCCAGGTCAATACCTTTTGACGAGGTACCCAGAATGGTTACACCAGCCTCATGAAGTTTGGCTGAGAGCTTCAGCGGCGTCTGGCCTCCGAAGCTGACAATCACACCAAGAGGCTTTTCGTGCTCTATGATGCGAATGGTATCTTCAAAAGTGAGTGGCTCGAAATAGAGTTTATCGGCTATGTCGTAGTCTGTCGAAACAGTTTCCGGATTACAGTTGATCATTATGGTTTCATAGCCAGCCTCTCTGAGGGCAAATACCGCCTGGACACAGCAGTAGTCAAACTCAATACCCTGGCCGATTCTGTTCGGGCCTCCACCAAGGATAATGACTTTTTTCAGGTTGGAGGAAACTGATTCGTTCTCCTCTTCGTATGTCGAATAATGGTAGGGTGTTTTTGCATCGAACTCTGCGGCACAGGTATCCACGGTTTTAAAAACAGATTCAACGCCGTAATGTTTTCTGAGTGCTCGTATCGATGGTTCGGCAGTATTGAAAATATTAGCAAGCTGAAAATCGGAAAAGCCGTTTTGTTTGGCATGCAGAAGCCTCTCTTTCGGGAATTTCCGGGAAAGATCAATAATCTCTTGTGTCAGGTCGGAAGCTTGAATGGTCATGCAATCTCTATGAGTTTTAAGAAGCTTCATGATATGGTTTAAAGGTAACAATTCACCTTTGTATAAAAAAACCGGTGCATTATACAAAAATGCTTATGCTTCTCAAAGCTGGCGCTTGGCTGCTCCCGACTCTTCTTTTTTTCCTGCCTGCAAATGGTTCAGGATTTTTTTTACATTACACTGTTTTTTATGTTCTCTCTCTTGTTGAAAAAAGGAGTATTTACGGGTATGGATAAAAAGAATTTCGATACTATTGATGCTGCAATAGAAGATATTCAGCAGGGTAAACTGGTTATTGTCATCGATGATGAGGATCGTGAAGATGAAGGCGATTTTATTGGTGCGGCTGATCGGGTCACAACTGAAATGGTGAATTTTATCACCAAGGAGGCCCGCGGACTTCTTTGTGTGGCTATCACCATGGACAGAGCAAAAGAGCTTCAGCTTGATCCGATGGTTCAGAGAAATACCTCCCAGCATGAAACCAATTTTACTGTTTCTGTTGATGCTCTTGCCGAAGGAGTAACTACCGGAATCTCAGTTTTTGATCGTGCCATGACCATCAAGATGCTTGGCGATCCATCTTCAAAAGCGGATGATTTTTCCCGTCCAGGCCATATATTTCCACTTCGTGCCATGGATGGAGGTGTACTAAGACGAGTAGGGCATACCGAAGCTGCGGTTGATCTGGCACGGCTTGCAGGATGCAGCCCGGTTGGTCTGCTTTGTGAAATTCTGCATGATGATGGCAGTATGGCAAGACTTCCGGAACTGATCAAGCTGAAGGCGAAGTTCGGGTTGAAGCTTATTACCATCAAGGAACTTGTTGCCTATCAGATGCAGCGCAACAAACTTGTCCACCGTGCGGTTGAATCACGGCTTCCGACGATTCATGGTGAGTTCAGGCTTATTGCCTACGAATCGTTTACCGACCAGCAGAATCATATGGCATTTGTGAAAGGGGATGTTACCACTGATGAGCCAGTTCTTGTGAGGGTTCACTCGCAGTGTGCTACAGGAGATACTTTTGCCTCCCTGCGTTGTGATTGCGGTAACCAGCTCGCTTCAGCGCTCACCATGATAGAAGCAGAAGGACGCGGGGTATTGATCTACCTTATGCAGGAAGGACGTGGTATTGGTCTCGTCAATAAACTGAAAGCTTATAACCTTCAGGATCAAGGGTTTGATACGGTTGAGGCCAACGAACAACTTGGGTTCAAGGCTGATCTCCGCGACTACGGTATCGGTGCACAGATACTCAAGGATCTCGGTGTTAAAAAGATGAGGCTCATGACCAACAATCCGAAAAAAGTGGTTGGTCTTGAAGGGTATGGCTTGGAAATTGTCGAACGAATATCACTTGAGATGGTTCCAAATCCTTTGAATCAAACCTATCTTGATACAAAGCGCGACAAGATGGGCCATATGATTGGTTGCTCATATGGCAATGACCCTGTCAAGGGTTAACAAATGGAAGAAAAGTTGTTATCAACAAATACAATCAAAAACCGTAAACTTCCGTCAGGAAAAGGACTGAGACACCGATGGATACTGACATCCTTCAAATGCAGGATAATGAAATCTTTGAGGCTGTTGCCAATGAGACAACAAGGCAGAATGAAACACTTGAACTGATTGCTTCGGAAAACTTCACCAGCCGTGCAGTCATGCAGGCCTGTGGCTCAGTGATGACCAACAAGTATGCAGAGGGCTATCCTGGCAAGCGCTATTATGGTGGCTGCGAATATGTCGACGTTGCTGAAAACCTTGCACGCGATCGCGCTAAAAAGCTTTTCCGATGCGACTATGTCAATGTACAGCCTCACTCCGGTTCAAGCGCCAACATGGCGGTTCTTTTCTCTGTCCTGAAACCAGGCGATCCTATCATGGGGCTTGATTTGTCTCATGGAGGACATCTCACCCACGGCAGTTCGGTTAATTTTTCCGGCCAGCTCTTCGATGCACACTCCTATGGCGTTGATCGCGAGAGTGGTATTATCGATATGAACAGGGTTGAGGAACTTGCCCTGAAGGTTCGACCTAAACTTATTATCGCCGGAGCAAGTGCTTACTCGCAGGGTTTCGATCTCAAGGCATTCAGAGCCATTGCCGATAAGGTTGGAGCATTTTTGATGGCCGATATTGCCCATCCTGCAGGGCTTATTGCTGCCGGTCTTCTGGGCGACCCCATGCCGCATTGTCATTTTGTCACCACCACTACGCACAAGACCCTTCGCGGACCGAGGGGCGGTATGATCATGATGGGCACCGACTTCGAAAACCCAATGGGTATTACCATAAAGACAAAAACCGGTTCACGCCTGAAAATGATGTCTGAGGTGATCGATGCTGAAGTGATGCCAGGTATTCAGGGCGGTCCACTCATGCATATTATTGCCGGCAAGGCGGTTGCGTTTGGTGAAGCTCTCCAGCCTGAGTTCAGGGTGTATGCAGCTCAGGTTATAAAAAATGCTGCGACCATGGCTGAAACGTTTACGGAACTTGGTTACAACATTGTCAGCGGAGGAACCAAAAACCATCTCATGCTGCTCGACCTGCGCAACAAGAATGTCACTGGAAAAGTCGCCGAAAACCTTCTCCACGCAGCAGGCATTACCGTTAACAAGAATATGGTTCCTTTTGACGACAAGTCTCCATTCGTTACAAGCGGTATCCGTATCGGTACACCTGCCATGACCACCAGAGGCATGAAGGAAGATGATTGCAAGACAATCGCCGAACTTATCGACCGTGTCATCCTGTCAGCAGAAAAGCCCGATGCTCCGGAGATATGCCAGACAGTCAGAAAGGAGATCAGCGAGCTTTGTCTCAGCCATCCACTTGCTGGATACTGCGTCTGACAGTAGCTCTACCTTGGTTATCTTAACGTGAAAAGCCCCAACTTGCGAAGGGGCTTTTCCTTTACTATACCAAGATTCTGAAGAGAGAACCTTACTTGGACTCTCTCTCTTTTGATTCTTCTCTAACATGATAGAATGTAAGGAAATATATCTATCTCCACAAAACGTAGCAAACGATAGATGGTCCCTTCAGAATTCAATCATGGCAGCGGCCTGCACTTCCCCGCCTATCTTCAGGAAAAGGTCTCTCAGGGGATTATTGCCACCTGGGAACGCTGAGCCCCAGCTCGGCAACAAAAAAAGCCCAATCTCTCAGACCATCACTGTTAGCATGAACATACCCTCGACCTCGCCGACTACCTTCTCCGTGAAATCGAACCTATGTCATGAGCATAATGCCCCCGACATTTCTTTTTTTTGTTGTCGTATTTTGGTGATATTATACGATACCCTCAAGGAGCAGATGCGGATTGATAAGGTCTAATAATGCCGTTGAATTAAATCTCTATGGGATATATTCCCCGAAGCTTTGCTTCGTTAAAGAATGATAAAAAAATGTACTCATACCCCGTAGCTCTGCTACGGGGTTGTTGATTAATCAAACGTCATAAGAATATATGGGAAATACAGAAATATGAATGATCAACCAAATAATCCATTACATGGATTAACTCTTGAAAAAATACTATGTGATCTTGTAGATCACTATGGCTGGGATGAGCTCTATAAAATGATAGAACTTCGTTGTTTTTATAATGATCCAAGTATTAAGTCCAGCCTGAAATTCTTGCGAAAAACAAATTGGGCCAGGGTTAAAATTGAAGAAAAATATATAGACTTAATTGGTCAAGAAAAGAAATAAATGTAAGTGTATGCATTGCGAATTAAGCAAATGTTAAGCATCGACATGCCTGGATGGAGTGCGTTTTTATTATTCTGTTTCCGATTCGTCCGATTATATGTCTCGAAAAAAAAGGAAATAGCTCCGGAAACCTCTATGAACTTTCTCCTTGGTGCCCAGAGGTGTTTTTGAGCCAGATTGATGGGTTCAGCTGTTTTCAAGAATCGTTGCAATCATCTTTTTTAGATCATTTGAAGTTTTCTGGATTTTTTTGTCGAGCACAATTTTTTCCTTAAAGAGTTCAATCTCCTTCTCGGTATCGTTTTCAATCCGGATATGTTCTGTGAGCACTATTTTCTGACGGATCAGCGGTTCGAGGATCAGGTTTTTGAAGGCGTCAAGAAACATGGTGAGGCAGCGCTTGGCATTTTCCGAGTGCACATCAGCTTGTTCAAGCCATTTATTACTGACCGGCGGGTCGAGCAGTAAGCCGGATGCAAGATCCCTCGATTCCGGATTGCTGAAGCGGCTTATTTCGGTTGTCATGTCGATATGATCCTCCCTGTTGCTTGCAATGTCGTGGTAGCGTTGAACCATGTGGGTAAAAATTTCCTGAGCCTCCTTGTGCGGCAGCTCCAGCATTGCTTCATGCGAAGCAGCAAATTCCAGCACAACAGTTCCGTAAGCCGCGCTTTCAAGCAACGCTTTTAAAAAGGTTTTTTCAAGCACAGAGATGCCTGCTGTTGGCTTGCGGGGTGGCTCCAGAGAGGGTCGGCTTTCTGATGAAACTGCTTTTTTTTCCTGCACTGCCTGTTCTTTGCCGAGTAGTTCGTGGAGAGCCTGCTGGCTGATTGCAAGTTTGGTGGATAACTCCTGGAGATAGAGTTCCTGTCGGATTCGGTCGGGGATGAGTGAAATGGTGTGTGCCATACCCCTTATGGCCCTTGATTTTTTATCGGGCTGTGCAAAATTCTCTGATTCCGTAAAAAAACGGATTTGAAAATCCTGAAATGGCAGCATATGCTCTTCCGCGAACTGCAGAAATTTCTCCCTGCCTTCACGGCGAACAAAAGTGTCGGGATCGTCACCTTCAGGAAGCATGACAATAAAGGGGGTTATGCCCTCTGCAAGCAGTGTGTCGAGACCGCTCATCATTGACTTTTTACCGGCTGAATCCGCATCATACATAAAGAGTATCCGGTTGGTGTAACGCTGCAGAATTTTTGCTTGGGAACGGGTCAGTGAGGTGCCGCATGAGGCCACGGCATTGGCTAAACCTGCCTGGTGAAGGGCAAGCACATCCATGTACCCTTCGACAAGAATTGCGGTTTCCATCCGACGGATCTCATTTTTTGCTGCGTGCAGTCCATAGAGAAGTTTTGATTTTTCAAACAGCTTGCTTTCCGGCGAGTTCAGGTACTTTGGTGTTTGAGGGTCATCGAGCAGTGTTCGTCCTCCAAAGCCCACGACCTGCCCTCCAACTGAAAAAACAGGAAAGATCACCCTGCTGCGGAAGGTGTCATACCATGAGTTTCGCTGTTTATTCTGTGTTACAAGTCCGAGATCAGTGAGGTGCTCAAGGGGTATGCCAGCCCGCTTTGCTTCGTTGAAAAGGCTGTCCCAAGAGTCCAGGGCATAACCGAGTCCAAAGGTTTTGATCGTTTGTTCTGAAAGGGCTCGTTTTGTTGCAAGATAGATTTTGCCAGGTTTTCCAGCCTCGCTTTCCAGGGTTCTTTGAAAAAACTTTGCCGCCCAGCGGAGGGTTTCAGTTCGGCTGTCTTCAAGTGCCGGATCTCGTTCTTTTTTTTCAGTAAATCGGCTGATATCGATGCCCGTTCGTTTAGCAACAAGCTCGATTGCTTCAGGAAAGGAGACTTTTTCCATTTCCATCACAAAAGAAAATACATTGCCTCCTTTTCCGGTTGAAAAACACTTGTAGATCTGTTTGTCGGGCGAAACAACAAAAGAGGGAGTTTTTTCCTTAGTAAAGGGTGAGAGAGCCTTGTAGTTGCGGCCTGCCGGCTGAAGAGTCAGGTAATCAGAAATAATATCAACAATGTCTGCCGCCTGCCGGACATCATCAATAATGCTGTGAGGAATCATGTGCTTGTTCTCGGTCAGTGATAGTATTGCAGGATCACGTGTTTTTTTCTTGCGATAACTGATTACTGCTAAAAAATCACAAGCTTATTTATTAAATTTAAGTCTGTTATTTGAGTTGCGCAATAAATACTTTTCCACCTGCCTGGCAGGAAAGTCCACTACAGTATAGTAAATTACAGGTTAGTTCAACAATACCTTGGTTAACTCCTGGTCAGATAAAAAAAATACGAGTTCTATGAAACATGGTTTTTTTACAGGGTTGCTTATTGCAATAACCTATGCGGTTTCGCTGGGATTTTATTACTGGATGGGCAGTACACCACCGGGCTCAATGTTTCATGCTGTGTTTAATGGGGGATTGGTGGTGTCGGTGCTTATGTCACTCATCCTGATGGTGATCGCCTATACGGTGGAGCGTATCATTGCTCTGAACAAGGCATCGGGAAAGGGAAATATTCCGGAATTTGTTCATGGTCTCAAACAGGATATTGACGCTGGTCTTATCGATCAGGCCATTGCAAAATGTGATGACCACCAGAGTTCTCTGGCAGCAGTGCTTCGCGCAGTGCTTGACCGGTATAAAAAACTCTCTCAATACAATGTAACCGATCGGGACAAAAAGATAAGCGAGATGGAAAAGGCAGTTGAGGAGGCTACGATTATGGAGATGCCTTTACTGGAAAAGAATCTGGTATCGATTTCCACTATTGCCTCGATTTCGACCATGGTCGGACTTTTGGGGACAACGCTCGGCATGATACGTGCCTTTGCTGCCATGGCAACCAGCGGTGCTCCTGATGCAGTTCAGCTCTCGCTTGGCATTTCCGAAGCTCTCTTTAATACAGCGCTTGGTATTTTCGGCGGCATTATGGGTATAGTAGCCTATAATGTCTTTACCAGCCGGGTTGACCGGTTCAACTACATGATTGATGAAGCTGCCTTCTATATCATACAGACTCTTGGAACCGGTAAATCGGAATAATTGCTGATGTCGAGGATCAAGGCAAAAAGAATTGGGTTTCGCATTGATATGACGCCGATGGTGGATGTAGCATTTCTGCTGCTGACGTTTTTCATGCTGACTACAAAGTTCCGCCCACCTGAAGTAGTCAAGATAACCCTGCCCTCTTCACATTCGGTGCAGAAGCTTCCGGAATCAAATGTTCTGACGGTGACGGTAAGTGCGCAAAACAAATTTTTCATGGGAGTATCCTCCCAGCAGTCAAGAGAAAAAATATTCAACGCTGTTGTCAAGTCAAAGCTTAAAAACGCAGGATTACCGGCGGCAGCCATTGCAGATTCCCTGAAAAACTTCAAACTTGCCGAAAGCTTTCGTGTTGAAGGTGATGAGCTCGACAAATATGTGGTGATGGCGCGCTTTGCCGACCCTAAACTTCGTCCGGTAATCAAGGCTGATGCCGATGCTGGTTTTGAGGCAGTGAACCATGTTATCAAGGTTTACAAAAAAGCCAATCTGCTCACCTTCAACCTGATTACTGTCCTTAAAAGGGAGGTTCGCTGAGATGGGCATTGTTGATTCTCCAAATGGACGCCGCGGCATTAAAAAGGGGAGAAGGCGGTCAAAACGAATCGGGTTTCATCTCGATATGACTCCGATGGTCGATGTTGCATTTCTACTGTTGACCTTTTTTATGTTGACAACAACCTTCTCGAAATCCAATACCATGGAGATCAACATTCCTCCGGAAATGCTGGAAGTCAAGGTTGCAGAAAACAATGTCATGACCATGAGGATTGCCGGTGACGGAATTGCTTATTGCTCACTTGGTAATGAAGTGCCCAAAAAAATTCCTCTTTATGACGCTAACGATACCCGTCAGTTGTCGTTGAGTGGTGAGTTGCGCAGATTGCTGAAGCAGCTGACCGCAGATAATAAAAAAATGGTGATTGTTGTCAAGCTTAGCGAAAAAGCAAAATATAAACAGCTTGTGGATATTATCGACGAGCTGAACCTTATGAAAATTGACCGTTTCAGCCTCGATGATTTTACCGAGCAGGATGCGATGGAAGTTAAAAGAGCTGGTTAAGTGTCCGAATAAGTAAAGGAGTTTGTTCACGTGGCTTCTAAATTTGAAAAAAATCATCAGGAAACTTTTCGCGACAAAGCGCTTTCATGGTCGTTCGGAGAGGAGTTTCTTGATACTGACCGTTTACGGCAGTTGCATTACGGCAATCTTGTGCTCCGCCGTCAGGCGCATCTCTTTCTCAGTCATGGGGTTATTTCTGCTATTGTGCTTCTCGGGCTTTTCTGGCTTGTTACAGCCAACTGGCAGAGCATTGCCTCATTGACAGGGCTGTTTGACAAAGATACCAAGCCGATGGTCATGTGCTATGAAGTGGTAACCAATGTAACGCAGCTTCCGCCACCGCCACCGCTCAACGCTCCTGAGCCCCTTGCTGTGACTCCTTCATCGGCTGTTGCGCCGCCGAATGTAGGGAAAATCAAAAAGGTCAACGAGGAGGAGGCACCGCACGAACAGACAGTGGCTACCCAGAAAGAGTTGAAACAGGCGATTCAGACCCAGGGCACCGGTTCAGGAAGTGGTGGAACAGCCTCATCGGGAGATGAGGTGCCGATGTTTGTTCCCTGTGAAAAAATGCCCGGATTTCTTGATCAGAAAAAGCCCGCCTATCCAGAAATGGCAAGAATTGCCGGCATCACGGGAAAGGTCTTTGTCAGTGTGCTGATTGGAGAAGATGGGCGGCCAGTCAAGGCAAAGGTTATGAAACGCATTCCTGCCGACTGTGATGTGTTTGATGCTGTTGCCATCAAGTCCGTTATGGAATCCAGATACTACCCCGGTATCCAGAACGGCAGCCCGATCAAGGTATGGTTTACCGTACCGATAAGATTCCAGCTTGATTAAGCTAAAAAAAACATATTATTTATTTACATTTCATCTATAACCATTACCTGTTTTCCCTATACATTAGAAGAGCTAAGTTATAACCATAAACTCTTAGGAAAATGGCAAACCAATCCAAAATTCCATGGGCAACACCTCAGATCGTAGTCTTGGTGCGCCATAGGCTGCAAGAAGAAGTTTTAATAACATGTAAAAATTATGGCGCAGGCTTTGGAGTCCAGCCCTATGTCTCTCATTGCTTCTATGGATGCTCTTCTATTTGCTTTGATATGGCGAGTAGTTAAAGAAGGAATGACTGCGCTTTCACCATGTAGTCAGTGCTGAGTCCTGAGTGCCGAGAGTCAAGAAAATTCAGAATAACATCCAATGAGCTAATTCCCATGCAAAACTACCAAAAAATCTGGATTACACCATGCCTATTTATTTTGGCGCGCGCAAGGGACCAAGAAAGTCTGTTAACAACCACTTGTAAAATTGGAAGCAGTGGTGCTCAATTCGCGGATTATTCTGGATGTTCAACGATAGGTGCAGCATGTGAAGCACTCCCCTCACCGTAATATTCCAAATAGAAATACTTCCGCAATAGAACACAACATATGTGCGGTTATCAACTATGCGCAAAATATATGAAACACACAAAGATATGGGTTATACTGTGCCTTGTTGTCATTATGCACCCGAAAAACCAGGAATTATTATTAAGAGGTTGCAAAGGCGACGGTTTACCGATAAGTGCATAATATATGGACAGTAGTTGCTCTGACAATGAAATCTGCACAAGTGGATGCCAGGGTGTATAAAGTTCTAAAAAGCTGAAGTCCTAAAGCCTCAATTCTTATTAGATGATGCCGAAAACAGTAAAAAGTTCAGATGCTTCAAAATGCCAGATATATGAAACTTATCAAGATATGGGATAAACCGTTGCTTATTCCACTATTGCGTTCAAAATTGGAAGAATCCCTGCTCGGAGGCTGCAAGAACTCAACTACCTTGGGTAGTAATGTTTTTAATAATCAATGCTCAGAGTCGGCGTGCGGTACCACTTGTTTTCAGCAGACACTAAGTTAAAGATTGACATCTTAAGAATCAAATGCAAACCATCATGAGCTCGTCAGCTAAATTTTGGGTCACGCCGGAATTAACCTGCATTCAGCGAAATCAATCACAAGAGTGTGTCCTTACGGCATGCAAGATGATACCAAACAATGATCATCCGACTGGCCAGGACGCTGGATGCATGGAGATGCAAACGTCATGTGCCGATTGTACTAACGGAAGTTTTTCATAGATAGAGAGAGCCGCAGTACTCATAAGATTTAGAGTTAAGTATTACCACAATGAACCTTGCATGTTTTCTGGTGGTTTTTTTTTGGTTTTATGGATTAATCAGAGAAGAAAGATCAATAATTGGGTTTACAGTAAAGGGGGCGGGGCGAAAAGTGTATGTTATGAATGTCGTCCTATAGCCACTCTGAGTGGCTTCATTTATCTTAAAGGTTACGTCAACCCAAGAGAATTACAACATCAATTACAGAAATATTCGTTATTTTACACTATAGAATAAAAAAAGTTGATCGTTTTTCAATTTCCATTTTCTGCCGTAATTGTCCGACAGATAGGCTAATTGTTAGACTATAGCGCACCCTTATAGGGTTTACTTGACGGCCAGCGAAGGAGGTGCTGATATGCGGAGAAGAACAGGCTCCTATAAGAATTAGATGTAATTGATCAAGGAAATATGAAACAATTTTAATGGAGTGAAACATGGAAAAAATGTGGAAGAAATGGGATACACCTCATATTATAGTTATCCTAAGGAATAACCCAGAGGAAATGATCC
>Ga0214217_1000316_pt1 | contig 15709 bp, 9 predicted proteins | sample TroBogypolimnion_46_FD_153055 | JGI IMG/M metagenome (GOLD analysis project Ga0214217, IMG submission 153055) | Freshwater microbial communities from Trout Bog Lake, WI - 02JUL2007 hypolimnion | ecosystem: Environmental > Aquatic > Freshwater > Lake > Hypolimnion/Profundal zone ... | reverse complement strand
TCAGGGCCAGGGCTGCAGTCCAGGTTTTATTGGCGTTGGCATTGGCGGAGACCGTACCAGTGGATTTGAACTGGCCAAAAAGCAGCTCTTCCGAAGAATTGACGATTGTAACCCCGATACAGAGCTTGCCAGCCTTGAACACTATATCATGGAAAAAGCCAATACGCTGGAGATTGGTCCGATGGGGTTCGGTGGAAAAGCCACTCTGCTTGGTTGCAAAATTGGCAAATCGCACAGGGTTCCCGCAAGCTTCTATGTTTCCGTTGCCTATAACTGCTGGGCATACCGGAGGCTTGGTGTGCTGCTTGATCCCGCGACAGGCGCTATTACTCGCTGGCAATATCGGGATGCTGACGAGATTGTTCGCATGGCAAAAGGTGAAGGCATGCCATTGACCGGCAGAGAGGTGACGCTTCAGGCTCCGGTCACTGAAGATGAGATTCGAAGCCTGAAAGTCGGCGATGTGGTGCTCATCAACGGCACCATGCATACCGGACGTGACGCCTTCCATCACTATGTCATGCACCATGATCTTCCCGGCCATCTTGACACTGATGGTGGGATTCTCTTTCATTGTGGACCTGTTGTCATGAAAAATGAGGATGGCACCTACAGGGTTACAGCTGCAGGGCCAACCACATCGAGTCGTGAAGAGCCATATCAGGCTGATGTTATTAAAAAACTTGGACTGAGGGCTATCATAGGCAAAGGTGGGATGGGCCCGAAAACTCTGCTGGGGCTTCAGGATCATGGAGCTGTCTATCTCAACGCCATTGGAGGCGCTGCCCAGTACTATGCCCGCTGTATTGAAAAGGTCACTGGTGTCGATTTTCTCGAAGAGATGGGCGTACCTGAAGCAATGTGGCATCTGGAGGTGAAATCCTTTCCTGCTATTGTCACCATGGATGCACACGGTAACAGCTTGCACAGCCGGATTGATGAGGACTCCTTCAATCAGCTCACGACATTTACCGAGGAGAGCCACTGACAATTCAATGCATTGTTTAATAGAAAAGGACAGAGGATATGAAAAAAATAAAATTTATGGACGTCTCCTTTCGTGACGGTTTTCAGTCATGTTTTGGTGCAAGGGTAAAGACAGAGGATTTTCTGCCTGCCCTGGAAGCGGCGGTTCATGCTGGCACCTGCCATTTTGAGATTGGTGGTGGTGCCCGCTTTCAGAGTCTTTACTTTTATTGTGAAGAAGACGCATTTGACATGATGGATGCTGCCCGCAAAATCGTCGGGCCGGATATCAACCTTCAGACCCTGTCGAGGGGAGCAAACGTTGTCGGTCTTGTATCACAATCACGGGATATTATTGATCTTCATGCCCGACTGTTTAAAAAGCACGGAATTACAACAATCAGGAATTTTGATGCCTTGATGGATGTCCGCAATCTTGCCTACTCGGGTCAATGTATCCATGATGCAGGGCTTAAACATCAGGTAGTCATTGCCATGATGGGCCTTCCTCCCGGATTGAACGAGAGCTATTGTCATACATCGAAATTCTATCTCGACAAGTTGCAGGAAATACTTGATGCCTTTATCCCATTCGATAGTGTTGCCTTCAAGGATGCCTCAGGAACCACAACCCCTGCTGTTGTCTACGAGACTATTCAAGGAGCAAGAAAGATGCTTCCCAAAGATACTGAAATCGAGTTCCATACGCACGATACCGCAGGCATGGGTGTTGCCTGTAACTTTGCGGCAATTGAAGCTGGTGCTGATATTATCGACCTTTCGATGGCCCCAGTGAGCGGAGGTAGTGCCGCTGTCGATATTCTAACTATGTGGCAGAGACTCAGAGGTACAGGATATACGCTCGACATTGATCATGAAAAATATCTTGAAGTCGAAGCGCTCTTTATCGATCAGATGTACAAATATTACATGCCGCCCGAAGCCACAGCGGTCAATCCAGTTATCTCTTTTTCCCCGATGCCCGGCGGAGCCCTGACGGCAAACACCCAGATGATGCGCGACAATAATACACTCCATCTGCTGCCCGAAGTCATTAAAAATATGCGTGATGCTGTGGTAAAAGGCGGTTTTGGTTCATCGGTTACACCGGTTTCTCAGTTCTATATTCAGCAGGCATTTGCCAATACCATACAGGGCCCCTGGAAAAAGATCACCGATGGATATGGCAGGATGGTGCTCGGTTATTTCGGCCAGACACCTGCCCGCCCGGATAGTGAGGTAGTCAGGCTTGCGTCTGAACAGCTCGGTCTTGAGCCAACTACTGAAGACGTTCACGATATCAATGACCGTAATCCTGAACTTGGGATATCCTGTAACAGGGAGCTTCTTAAAAAAGCTGGATTACCGCAGAGTGAAGAAAATATTTTTATTGCAGCAACCTGCGGAGCTAAAGGTATCGCCTTTCTCCAGGGAGAATGCTCTACCGGTATCCGTTACAAGGCCGATATTGCCGTTGAAATCAAGGCAAAAACAAGAGAAGAGGTGGTTGCGGCATACCATGAAGTCCACAAGCACGATGTCCACCAGGAAGAGGTCAACAAAAGACTCCTCGATCTCTTCTCTAAACCTACGCCCCAGGAGCCCGCACCGGCATCCTCTACGGGATCAAAAGTCATCTCAATGGCGGGTAATTTTACCGTTTTTGTCGACGGGGCCCCCTATACAGTAACCTTTGCCGATGGATCAGCCATAAACCCACAACCAACACCTCTCACCCCTCACCCCTCCCTGCTCACTACCCAGGACTCAGCATCCGGTACTCAGCCCTCATCCCCCGGAACACCTGTTGTGGCAGTCATGCCAGGCAATATACATTCGATCTCTGTCAAGGTTGGTGATGAGGTCAAAGAAGGGGAAGAGGTTGCGGTTATCGAGGCCATGAAAATGGAAAACCAGATCAAATCCCCTTGCTCAGGCAGGGCGCTGACTATTTCAGTCGATCAAGGTGCAACTGTAGCCATTGGAGATGTGCTGATGACCATCGGGTAGTGCAACCATGTTAAAGTTACTGTTTCAGAATCACTTCGCAATCAGGATGAAGTTCGATAAAACGTTCAAGTTCAGTTCCGGGAATATGACCTGCCGAGAGTTCCAGTTTTTCAAGGTACTGAAGATGCATGATCGGGCCGATAGAGGTGATCGGAGTGTTCGATATATCAAGCTCCTCGAGGTTGATAAGCTCTTCCAGAGGATCGATAGTAATGAGTGGCGTATTAGCGATGCTCAACTCCCGAAGATCAGAAAGGTTTCTTAGTGGCTCAACGCTTGTGATACCCGTTTTGTTGCAGCGGAGATATTCAAGATTGTTCAGCAAAGAGAGTGGCGATAAATCGATTACTTCGGAACTGTTAATTCCCAGTTCGATAAGATTTTCAAGTCTCCTGAGCGGTTCAAGAGAGGAAATTTCTGTCTGGTAGCAACTGAGTTTTTCAAGATTGACAAGATCCTTTAGAGGGGAAAGGTCATTGATAAGCGTTTCAGAACAATATAACTCCTCAAGATTGAGAAGGTTGCGTATCGGTTCAAGTGAACTCACTTGAGTGCTTGAGATCCAGAGAAGTTTCAGGCTTTTAAGGTGGCGAAGGGGCTCGAGCGATGAAAAGTTGCAGTCAAATGCATAGAGACGCTGCAGCTTCTCCAGATGCAAAAGAGGCTCAAGATTTTCAATCGGTGATTCATCACAGCGGAGCTGCTGGAGATTTTCAAGTACCCTTACAGGCAAGAGATTATGAATTCTCCGGTTGTCACAACGCAGATGTGTCGTTTCAAGAAAGTCAAGTAACTCTTGATCCGATGGTTCACGGAGAACTTTCAGGGTTGTTTTAACAATATCTTTCCAGTCATCGGTCAAGGAATTCCACCATTTTTTCCGTGCAGCGTTGCTTTGCAGCAGCTCAGATTTGGTAATGGTGCAAAGGTACTCAGATTCATCGGTGCGTGAGGGGGCTTTTTTTGCATTATCCTTGCACTCGGAATCGTCAGAAATACTTGCAGGTATGTTTGTGCTGAAATTGAGCTTTTCAGTAAGGCAGTACGTATACCATGCTGCTTTTTTTTCCTCAATGTTGTGATGGTGCAATTCTCGGGATTGCTGGTCAAGGGAGGAAATATCTTCAAAAATATCATTTCCGCATCGTGGACATACAGCGCTGCCCGCAGTTAGGGGATAGCCACAGACCGGGCATTGATTATAGGTATTTTGCTCCAAAATTCTATGGTGGTTAATTCATTGAACAGAAAACAGGGGAGTGTAGTTAAATAATAAGAAAAAAAGCGTTACCGCCATAAAGGTAGAAAAAAATAGATGTTTAATTTTTTCTGCCGGTACATGCCGCACAATAAAGAGAAAGCCGTGAATAAACTTTTTGAATGCAGAGTTTGTTGACCTGAAATAGGCAAAATTAATGTTTTTTTTATGGAGTTGAGGCGAGTAACACAGCTTGAGTGCCCTTGATTAAGTGATTAAAAACGGAGAGATTGTTATGGTTAAGAATGTTGTGCCTGAAATGCCATCAGGCGGGTTGTATCCAGAGCAGTTGCTTACTTTGTCAGATGAGCCATGGTTGCTCAGGCGGGAGGGTTTTCTCGGTACACCGAAAAGCATTCAGGTCAACGAGTCGCTCTTGACCATTGGCAACGGTTATCTCAACATCAGAGGATCTCTTGAGGAACTGCCGCCTGGCCATTGCGGAGGTATGTATTTGAGCGGGATTTACGATAAATCCGAAGCCGCTGTTGAAGAGTTGGTCAAATGTCCGATGTGGACTGATGTATCGATATGGAGTGAGGGAGAAAAATTCTGTCTCTCAACCTGTAAGTCCCTCAGGCATGAGCAAGTTCTTGACATGCAAAAAGGTACCCTGCATCGCACCACTACTGTCAAGAATCCTTCAGGAAAGACCATCACCCTTGAAACGATACGCCTTGTCTTTATGCACAATGTGCATTTGGGCTATCTGCTCGTAAAGATCACCCCAAGGAATTTTTCCGGCCCCATTCGCGTGCTCAGCGGCTTGAACGGAGAGGTGTACAACAGAGGCTATTTCCCTCGGGAACAGCTTAAGCATCTGCAGCTTGAAAGAATCGAACGCGGCAGGGCTTTTATGTACCTTGAGATGAAAACTCGTGAACACGGTATACATATTTCAGAAGCGGCTTCATGGAAGCTTGTTTCACCCGGGCTTCACAGCTATAACTGGGAGCCGAGAATCTACGGTGAAAAGTTTACAAGTGAAATTACGTTTGACGCCCACGAAGGAGAGAGCTATGTTTTCGAAAAACTGGCAGTTGTTGCCACAAGCAGGGAAATCCCTGCAGAAGAGATGTTCAAGGGGACCATCAGCAAACTGAAATATTTTGTGAGGAGCGGAGCGGCAGCCGAAATAGCAGCTCATCTTCAGGTCTGGCAGGAAAAATGGAAACAGGCAGATATTGTTCTCAATGGGGATGCCAAGGCCCAGCATGCCTTGCGATTCAATATCTATCAACTGCTGATCAACGCTCCTGTTCAACCGGCTGGTATTGGTGCAAAATTTTTGAGCTCCGAAGGCTATCTCGGCCACGCATTCTGGGATACCGAGATTTTTATCCTCCCCTTTTATATCTACAACTTTCCGGAAATTGCTCGGAACATGCTCCTTTACCGGTACAATACTCTTGCCGGAGCAAAGCAGAATGCCCTTAAAATGGGCTATAGAGGGGCTAAATATGCGTGGGAATCAGCGACTACTGGCGTGGATGTTACCCCAAGATTTGCTTCAAAACTTGAAAAAACCATACGGCTGATCTATACAGGGACAGAAGAAGATCACATAGTGTCAGATGTGATCTACGGAGTGGAAAAGTATTATCGAGTCACTGCCGACGAAAGCTTTCTGTTGGATTACGGACTTGAAATGGTCTTTCTTACCGCCAGATTCTGGGCTTCGAGGGTTATTCGGGAAGGAGAAAATTATGAGATTCGTTGTGTCATAGGTCCCGATGAGTTTCATGAGCATGTCAACAATAACACCTATACCAATTTTCTGGTGAGATGGCATCTCAGGCTTGCGGTAACGACCTTCAGGTTTATGGAGCAAAACAATACCTCGGTTCTTGATGAACTTGCAGCCCGTTTAGAGCTCTCCAAAGATGAGGTTGATGCATGGCTCGATATCAGCAGGCATATCAAGATATTGTACGATGAGGAAACAAAGCTGTTTGAGCAGTTTGACGGTTACTTTACCCTGAAGGATTATGTCATTGAGGAGCATGACCTGGACGGCCAGCCAATGCTTCCCCGTGGTGTTACTGATTACAATATCCAGTCCACCCGTCTCCTTAAACAAGCCGATGTCATCAGTATGATGATGCTCTTTCCTTATGCATTCAGCTTTGAGCAAAAGAAAGCGAATTTTGATTTTTATGAACAACGGACAGCACATAAATCCTCATTGAGCCACTGTATTCATGCCATGGTTGGGCTTGCCTCCGGGTGTCGCTCAATGGCATACAATTATTTTATGAAAACTGCCCTGTTTGATCTGGATAACCTGCATGGCAATACAGCGCTGGGTATTCATGCCGCCGCCGTGGGCGGTACCTGGCAGACGGTGATCCATGGTTTTGGCGGCTTTTCGATCAAGTCCGAAATGTTGGTGCTGAAGCCATGGATGCCGATCGAATGGCAAAGTCTTTCGTTTTCTGTACGGTGGAAAACGAGAATGGTTGAGCTGACGATTTATCAAGAGTATGTTTCAGTGCTGATACGTTCGGAGGAACAGATCTCGCTGCCGCTAAGCCTTTACGGAAAAACATATAAATTGATGACCAACCAAAGGTATGATCTTCCCGAGCAAAGAAAAAAAAGGAGGGACTGAACAATGGAAGTTTAAGAGATGCCGAGAGCGTGCTGTCTGGGGTGAGCAGTGCATATGGTTGTCAATACCAGCGAAAGATCCCGAAAAAATGTACTACTTTGACCATTAAAACCCATAATGCAATTTGAACTACGGATGGAGTGAATGCATATGGCGTTACGTCACGATGTCACCCTGAAACGCTGAATGGTCTCTATCTCTATGGATTTTGTGCACTTACACGCTCATACGCATTATTCGATGCAGAGCAGCCCTGTTTTCCCTGGTGAAATGTTTTCCACTGCACTAAAGTTTGGCATGAAGAGCATTGCAGTGACCGATTATTGCGCAATATTCAATATGCCGGAGCTTTTCAATGAGGCCAAACATGCCGGAATCAAGCTTATTATCGGCAGTGAGCTTCTCCTTCTTGAAACAGATGCACACCAGACCAACCGTGTTTCTGTATCTCCCTCTCTGGTGCTTCTTGTTAAAAATGATGCTGGCTACCGGAACCTCTGCATACTCCTCTCCAGGGCAGCCAAAGATGGCTTTGTCAATGGCATGCCACATATTGAGAGCCGTCTGCTCGAAACCTTTCATGATGGACTTGTCTGTCTTTCCGGTTACTCTTCAGGAAGAGTAGGAAGGGCGCTTCTTGCTGGAGCAATTGATGAAGCAGAATCATTTACTGAATACTACAGGGAGATTTTTGGCGATAACTTCTATCTGGAGCTTCAGCGTCACGGCACTCCTTTCGATGACAATCTCAACAGTCAGACCATTGCCCTCGCACAAAAATTTTCAGTAGAACTTGTTGCCACCAACAACGTTCACTATCTCGAAAGAAAAGATGCCGGTTGCTACAGGGCGATGGTTGCCAACAGAACCAAGGAAAAACTTTCCAACCAGAATCTTCTTGCCCTACCGGGAAGCGATCACTATCTGAAATCCTCTGAAGAGATGAGCCAGTTGTTCAGCGATGAACACCGGGAGCTGAGCAACACCCTGCTGATTGCCGAAAAGTGCTCCTACAGCTTCAGCAACAAAGAACCGGTTGTACCACATTTTCCTCTTCCAGAGGGATTCAAGGATGAGTTTTCCTATCTCCGGCACCTGACATGGGAAGGGGCAAAAGAGAAGTATGTTGATTCCGAAGCTTATGGCATCACTGCTGAGGATGTCAGGTCGCGCATTGAGCTTGAGCTCGGTGTTATCGAAAAAATGGGGTTCAGCTCCTATTTTCTCATAGTCAGTGATCTGATTGCCGCATCCCGTCGTCTCGGCTACTCGGTCGGACCGGGTCGGGGTTCAGCGGCAGGCAGCATTGTTGCCTATCTTACCGGTATAACAAGGATTGACCCACTGAAATACAAGCTGCTTTTTGAGCGCTTTTTAAATCCGGAACGCTCCTCCATGCCGGATATCGATATTGATTTCACTCCGGTTGGCAAGCAGAAGGTTCTTGAATATACGGTGGAAAAATATGGCACAGAGAGTGTTGCAAAAGTCATTGCAATCGGTACGCTCGGCGCCAAAGCAGCCATACGTGATGCTGGCAGGGTTCTTGAAGTTCCTCTCTCTGTTGTGGATAAACTCGCAAAACTTGTTCCTGTCAGGCCCGGCATCACCCTTGAAAAAGCTTTGAGCGAAGCCAGGGAGCTGAAGGCTTTCTCGGAAAGCACTCCTCAAATCTGTGAGCTTATGACCCATGCCCGTGCTCTTGAGGGTCGGGCGCGTAATGTTTCAATGCATGCCGGAGCAGTTGTCATTACCGACGGCCCGCTTGAAGAGCAGGTGCCACTCTATGTTTCCAACAAGATCGAAACCGAAGTCCGGAAATTTGCCGACGAATTTGATCTTGACGAACCGGATCATGTCAGAGGTAAATCCTCCGACGGTATCGATGAGAAACAGGTTGTTACCCAGTTTGACAAAAACTGGATTGAAACAGCCGGACTTCTCAAAATTGACTATCTCGGACTTGAAACCCTTGCCGTTATTGACGAAACCCTTAAAATGATCAAGCGACGGCACGATCTCGATATCGAGCTTGAAAAAGTCCCCATGAACGACCGGAAAACCTTCAGGATTTTTCAGGAAGGCAAGATGGCCGGTATTTTCCAGTTTGAGTCATCCGGCATGCAGAGCTATATGACGCGTCTCCAGCCCACTCAGATCGGCGATATCATAGCCATGAGTGCGCTCTACCGTCCAGGTGCTCTCAATGCACGGATCGATGAGCGACGCAACGCCGTCGATCTTTTTGTCGACCGTAAGCATGGAAGGGAAGCCATCGATTATATGCACCCTATGTTGGAGGAGATTCTCAAGGAGACCTATGGAGTTATTGTCTATCAGGAACAGGTGATGCAGATATCCCAAGTTATGGGAGGTTTTTCTCTGGCCAAGGCGGATAATCTCCGCAAAGCCATGGGAAAAAAGAAGCCTGAGATCATGGAGAAATATAAAGTTGATTTTGTTCAGGGCGCTATTAAGCAGGGAGTGCACGATACGCTTGCCACAAGGGTGTTCGAGCTCATGGCAGAGTTTGCCGGTTATGGGTTCAACAAAAGTCACTCCGCCGCTTACGGGGTTCTCGCCTACTGGACAGGATATCTGAAAGCTCACTACACGATTGAGTTTGTAACCGCCGTTCTGAACAGTGAAATAGGTGATACTGAACGGATGAAACACCTGACCGATGAAGCAAAAAGCTTTGGCATAGCAACCCTGCCTCCCTCAATCAATAAAAGTGATGCGCTTTTTTCTGTCGAAGACCTCAACGGTCGTTCCTACATTCGCGTAGGACTCAGTGCCATCAAACAGGTCGGGGGGGCAGCACGGGCAGTTGTAACCTCAAGACTCCGCAGAAAACGTGATTTTGTAAACCTTTTCGACTTGGCGGTATCAGTTGATTTGAGAGTCATGAACCGTAAGGCCCTTGAGTGTCTGATTCTTTCAGGAGCATTTGATGAGATCGACAAGCATCGTGCCAGACTTCTGGCCAATGTCGACAAGGCAATTAAATTCGGTCAGATGCAGAACCGCTCGGTTACCCTCGGTCAGTGTGGCTTTTTTACCGCAGAGGAGGGGGCTCAGTTTGAGGAAGAGCACTATCCGGATATGGATCAGGCTGATCCAATGCCGGAAGCTGAAAAGCTGCTCCATGAAAAAAAACTTGTCGGCTTTTACTTGAGCCACCATCCACTTTCACCCTATCGCCGCGATTGGCAGGCTTTTGCAACACTTCAGCTTCAGACAAAGGAGGTGGTTGCGGCAAAACAATATAAAGTAATCGGAGTTATCGTATCAGTGAAGCCCTACCAGGACAGGAAAGGAAAGCAGATGCTTTTCGGTACAATTGAGGACTTTACAGGAAAAGCGGATTTTACTGTGTTTGCAAGTCTCTTTGAGCAGTATGGCCATCTTATCAAACCCGAAGAGGTACTCATGTTTGTTGCCGAAGGAGAGGTGAGCGGTGGCATGCTTAAACTGCTGGTCAGAGAGGTGGTGCCAATAAAAAAAGTCAGAAGCAGCCTGACAAAAAAAATTGTTCTTAAGATTGATGCCGATGACCAGATGCAACTCGAAAAACTTGCCGGGGTAAAAAAAATATTCACCTCTCATCATGGCGGAACACCAGTCGATTTCGAAGTAAAAGCACAGTCAGGAGAGAATATTGAAACACTCACCCTCTTTGCCCGCAACACGCCGATCGACCCTGCCGAGAGAACCATAGAAAAGCTCGAGGAGCTTCTTGGCCCCGACAATGTTCGGATTTCAGGGTAGCTCGATTTATTTAATTAATTATTTTTATTACTTTCATCACTGATCTATTGTATGGATATTCAGTTTTAAACATTCACTAATTCAAATGGGTACAATAAAACAATGAGCGGTAAATATTTTGTAGCTACAGACCAGAATTTCAAGGCAGAGATCCTTGAGTCAGATAAAGTTGCTTTGGTTGACTTCTGGGCAGCATGGTGTGGCCCGTGCATGATGCTCGGTCCTGTTATCGAAGAGCTTGCTGGTGATTACGCAGGAAAGGCTGTCATTGCAAAACTCAATGTTGATGAAAATCCAGTAACTGCAGCGCAGTATGGTATCAGAAGCATTCCCTCCCTTCTTGTGTTTAAAAACGGTCAGGTTGTCGATCAAATGCTTGGAGCCATGCCGAAAAATCAGATCTCAAAGAAAATCGACGAGCATATCGGCTGAAGGCCTTCTTAGCAACGTTATTCGTTATCCCGGCGGCGGTCGTCGGGATGCGCGGAAACCCCTCCCTGTAACTACATACACAAAAGCAACCATGGACTGTGAAGTACGCGATATAATTATTATGGGTACAGGCCCTGCCGGATATACCGCTGCCATCTATACTGGGCGGGCAAACCTAAAACCTCTTGTAATCGAGGGATTCCAGCCCGGTGGCCAGCTTATGATCACAACCGAGATCGAGAATTTTCCCGGTTTTCCAGAAGGCATCCGTGGCCCGGAGCTTATGGCAAAAATGCGCGAGCAGGCAGCAAAGTTTGGTGCAGAGTTTAAGAGTGGGAGCGTGACTGAGGTCGATCTCTCAAGAAGTCCATTCTGCCTTACGCTGGAAGATGGCCGTGAATTTTTTACCCGCTCACTTGTTATTGCTACCGGTGCAAATGCCAAATGGCTCGGTATAGAATCAGAAAACCGGTATCGCGGCAAAGGCGTCTCAGCCTGTGCGACCTGTGATGGATTTTTTTTCCGTGACTGCAATGTCTTTGTTGTTGGTGGAGGCGATACGGCAATGGAAGAGGCTCTCTATCTCACCAAATTTGCTTCCCATGTCACCCTTGTTCATCGCCGCGAAGAGTTCAGGGCATCAAAAATCATGACACTCCGTACCCGTAAAAACCCGAAAATCAGCACGATGCTCAACGAGGTCATAGATGAAATTCTCGGGGATGGTCAGAAGGTAACCGGAATTCGCCTGAAAAATGTTCTGACCGGTGAACTCGCCGTTCACCCATGCGATGGAGTCTTTCTCGCCATTGGTCACTCGCCCAACGCTCAGCTATTCAAGGGGCAGCTCGATACCGATGATTATGGCTATATTCTGACAAAAAAATCATCAACTGAAACCACTGTACCGGGTGTCTTCGCCTGCGGAGATGTTCAGGACTATACCTACCGCCAGGCAGTTACCGCTGTAGGAACCGGCTGTATGGCAGCCGTCGATGCCGAACGCTTTCTTGAATCAATTCGCTGACCTTTTCTGCATTGTTCTCGGGAAGTGATGAAAATCACAGCATCTCTTCCCTGAGGCTCTTGAAAAAGTCATTCAGCACCTCATTGAACCCATATGCAAGCTCAGTTGCTTCCGTTTCCTTCTGCGAAAACCAGCGCAGCATCTGCCCCTCATGAAGGACCATACGCTCCACATCAAACTCCGCCGCCTGGCTATAAACGTGCTCTGTCCGGTCTGAAAACTCATAGACTCGGAAAAGCGTGCATCCCTCAACACTAACTTCAATCTCTTCCAGCATCTCCCGTACAATACACTCCGCAGGTGTTTCACCGCTTTCAACATGACCTCCCGGCAGATCCCACATATTAGGGCAGGCAATTGAGGGTTTATCATCTCTCAGCACAAGCAAAACCTCATGCCGGCGGTTGAAAAAAATAATACTCGTGCCAACGTGTCGCATAACAATTTTTTTAATCAATTATTACACCTTCCTCATCAAGCTGCGGGTATGGGTCACCGTTTTGCTTCAGTTTCCGGCTTAGTTGAGGATAGGAAAATTCAAAAAGCATTCGTTCAAAGCATTCCGGCTCCAGCTGCGGTACACTATACATTCCCTTTTGCGCCCGCTGGCGCTGTGCTTCAAAGAGAATGACCGCCGTAGCTACTGAAACATTTAACGATTCAAGCATGCCAAGCATTGGTACCGTGATGGTGTGGGCCGCTCCCTTAATGGCCTCTTTTGAAATGCCATCCCATTCAGCACCAACTACGAGTGCCGTAGGTGCAGTATAGTCGATCTTCCGGAAATCCAGGCCATCCTCCATGTTTGAAGCGACAACTATCTGCATCCCATCTTCCGATAATTTGCTGTAGACCATTTCAATGTTGTGGTAGAGGTTCAGGGTCGACCATTTACTTGCACCGGCGGCAGCATTCTGTTCGGTATAAATGGTTTTACGGTATGAAACGGCATGGATTTCACAGATGCCGACACTGTCACAACTTCGTATAATTGCCGAGAGATTATGAGCTTTATTGACATTATCCATGACAACCGTCAGATCAGGTTGCCGATGAAGCAGCATTTGACGGATTTTTAGAAATCGTTCGGGGGAGATCAATATATTGATAGAAGATTGTTGAATTGTTGCGCGCTTTGTTTAACCCTAAGAAAGCAATTTATTTCCTTTTTCCTCAATTCGTAAAATTATGAGCCTTCGTAATAAAAAGCATCCCCAGCTTGAGCGTCTGCTTCAAAAAGCAAGGCCAGTTACTCTTGATTCATCCTCAAAAATTCTTATTCTCAGCGATCTCCACATGGGTAATGGAGGCCGGCGTGACGAATTCCGCCGAAACGCCGAACTGGTCAGAACCATGCTCGGGAGCTATTATCTGCCTGAAAAATACAGTCTTGTTCTCAATGGCGATGTTGAGGAGCTCTTTAAATTTCCACTTGAAAGTGTTGTGGCAGAGTGGGGCGATCTCTACGACCTTTTCCTCAAATTCCAGCACAATGGTTTTTTCTGGAAAACCTACGGCAACCATGATGCCGAGTTGCTCGAAGAGAAGGATTACCCACTTGCATCATCAATGGTAGAATCGGTGAAATTCCACTATGACGATGAAACTATCCTGATTCTTCACGGACATCAGGCATCGGTGCTCTTGTGGGAGACCTATCCAATAGTCAGCCGTTCCGTGGTCTTTTTTCTCCGATACATAGCCAAGCCAGCAGGCATTAGAAACTTCTCAACAGCCTACAACAGTCGCCGCCGGTTCGCTATCGAAAAATCCATTTACGAGTTTTCCAATCAGGCGAAAATTGTCTCTATCATTGGCCATACCCATCGCCCACTCTTTGAGTCGCTCTCCAAGGTCGATTTCCTGAACTTCAGGATCGAGGAGCTCTGCAGAGCCTACCCTTCGGCGAACAGCGAAAAGCGCGCAACCATTGAAAGAAAAATTTCCTCATTGAAAATTGAACTTGCAGCCTGCTATAAGCGAGGAAAAAAAATTGGTCTGCGGAGCGGTCTCTATAATAACCTAACCATTCCAAGCGTTTTCAACTCCGGTTGCGCTATAGGTAAACGAGGTATCACTGCCCTTGAAATCGAAGGCAACAAAATCAGGCTTGTCTACTGGTATAACGGCAAGCAGAGCCGCAAATTCACCAGCGACCGCGACAACCGCCCAATGGAACTCGGCTCAACCGGCTTCTCCCGCATTGTGCTCAACGAAGACTCACTCGACTATGTTTTTTCCCGTCTCCATCTTCTGGCCTGAACGGCTATATTGGGAATCAATAGTTCAGGTACCTGAATCAGAGGCGAGATGGTAACTGTTTTCCGGATAACTTCATAAAAATCATTGTGAAAGATCATAAAACTTTCAATTTTAATGTTTTGTTGTGATATTGAAGTGAAGATAACTTAAATGTGAATTATGACTCTGCCCCATTCAGAGCGACCAGCAGTTATGAAGGATTGTAACGCTAAGATATTACCCCTACTAAAGGGTCTTTGTGTTCATCAACTCTTTGAAAAACAGGTCGTAGAGACTCCAGATGCTACTGCTGTCATTTTTGATGACGGTATTCTCACTTACACAGAACTTAATTCCCGTGCTAATCAACTGGCACATGCATTGATTGCGCTCGGTGTCGATGCAGATGTTCCTGTTGCTATCGCACTTGAGCGCTCACCAGAGGTTATTATAGCGTTACTTGCTATTCTCAAGGCTGGCGGGGTTTATGTTCCCATAGACCCTGATTATCCTGCTGGCCGTCTTGCTTTTATGCTTGAGGATTCGGGTGCAAGAATAGTGATCACCAGGGAGTCTCTGCGCAAACGGTTACCTCAAATTTTGGAGCATACTCTTTGTTTTGATGGAGAGTGGATCAGCGTCACAGCAAATCCTGATAACAACCCTAAACGCATTGTTTCTCAGGGATCTCTTGCTTACGTTATTTACACATCAGGCTCAACCGGGAAACCAAAGGGTGTAGCGGTGGAACATCGGTCAATAGTTCAGCACTGCCAGACTATTGAAGCTTGCTATGAACTTACACCTCAAGATCATGTCTTGCAGTTTGCTTCACTCAGTTTTGATGCTTCGCTTGAACAGATATTGCCCACACTCTGTGCAGGGGCCGCAATAGTATTGCCACTTTCCAGCTTGCTTTCGCCTGATAATTTGAACGAGTGTATACGTACGAAGGGAGTGACAGTTATGGAACTTCCTCCGGCATTCTTTCAGCTATGGTCTTCGTCATGCGAAGACGGCATCTCTTCTATGCTACGCCTTATTATTCTTGGTGGTGATGTGGTTGCGCCAGGGATACTCACGATCCGTAAAGGTTGGTCCAAGCCATGGCCTCGATTATTGAATAGCTATGGACCAACCGAGGCTACGATCGCAACGACTTGTTACGATATTCCAGAGGATCAATCTGGAATTATTGTGCCGATAGGTCGCCCACTTCCTCATCAAACTGTTTACGTTCTTGATAAGCATTTGCAGCAAAAACCGATAGGTGTCCCCGGTGAACTGCACATTGGTGGCCACAGCCTTGCCCGAGGCTACTTGAACCAGCCGGAACTTACTCTCGAAAAATTTATTCCCGATCCCTTTAGTCATGAGCCTGGTGCTCGCCTCT
>Ga0214217_1000198_pt1 | contig 22933 bp, 18 predicted proteins | sample TroBogypolimnion_46_FD_153055 | JGI IMG/M metagenome (GOLD analysis project Ga0214217, IMG submission 153055) | Freshwater microbial communities from Trout Bog Lake, WI - 02JUL2007 hypolimnion | ecosystem: Environmental > Aquatic > Freshwater > Lake > Hypolimnion/Profundal zone ... | reverse complement strand
CCTCAGCAGCAGTTGGTTTGAGGGTAATCGTAGCTGGAACTGGAGCCGGTGTAACGGCATTCCTGGCAAAGACAGGAACTACAAATCCCAAAACAAAAATAAAGAGATAAAGAGTTCTTTTTAGCATAGGAGATGATAAACTATCGTTAAGCCGGTGCCTATGAATAAACCCAGACATGGGCAGGTGGAATATTTTGCAGAACAAAACGCTTTCTCTTTTTACTTTCAAAATTAACTTGTTCCAGGGGGTCATTGAGTCCATAGGTAAATATGACGCACCATGTTAACAATCCCTTGGTGTAGAGATCATTTAAAAGGGGAATAAATGACGATTTGAAGGGGTTGTTAATGAGTGGAATAGAGATCACTAATCCTACCCGCTCGTCAATTTTTCTTAACTGCTCCAATGCGCACGAATTAACAATGTTCAGATGAGGATAATTTGTTCTCAGCAAGGCACAGAACTCCTTGTCAATTTCAACCAACACAGGGTTTAAGCTTGAGATATGCTGTGTGATTGCGCCAGTTCCAGCTCCGATTTCCATAACTGCGGTGTGTTCTAACTCTTTAACAGATTTATACATGGCATTCCCTAAAAATCTGGAAGAAGGTATTACGGAGCCCATAGTTATTGGATTTTTTAAATATTTTTTCAGAAACAGAATTTTCTTGTGCATTTAACTTATCTATTTATAGTGACTTAATATATAATTGCTGCAAATCAGGGATTTTAGTGACCCCATAAGGTCACCCGCCTGGCAATACTTTGATGGCCCACACAGAGAGGCCCTTGGCTTATAAAATAACAAAAGCCCCTCTTTAACAAGGGGCTTTTGTAAATATAACAACTTCTGTTGACCACATTTGACGATAGAGCGTTATTTCTTCAGCAAAATACTGGCAGCTTCGTTCAATTGTGGCAAAGAATTATTTCTTACTTAGCTGCTGCAGGAGCTACTTCTTTGGCTTCAACTTTCTTTTCAGCTTTCTTGGCGGCTTTCTTTTTGACAACTTTTTTCTTGGCTACTGGAGCTTTTGCATCGGCTTTCGTATCGGCTTTCGCATCTGCCTTGACATCAGCTTTTGCTTCAGTTGTTACAGCTGGCTTTGCTGCGGCCTTATCTGCTGCCTTGTCAGCTGCAAAAGAAACGCCACCGAAAATCCCGGAAGCTGCAAGTAATACGACAACGCCAGCAATAAAATTCTTTTTCATTATTATTCCGTTTGTATTAAAAAAAACTGCAACTATTTTTTTCCCTTCCTACATTAATACGCACCACGCTCACTTTTCTTTCAAAAAATCGTTTCATCTTGAAAAAAAATGAAGTTTACCCTTTCCCAATCAGGCAAAGAACAGTAATAAAAACAAAGGAACAAATATACTATGGAACAGAGGAAACTGGGAACACAGGGCTTAACCGTGTCGGCACAGGGTTTAGGCTGCATGGGAATGTCCGATTTCTACGGGCAGCATCGGGACGAGGCAGAATCTATTGCCACGATCCATCTTGCCATATCGTTGGGGGTCAATTTTCTTGATACCTCTGACATGTACGGACCGTTTACCAATGAAGAGCTTATCAGCAAGGCTGTCAAGGGGCGTCGTAACCAGGTCATCGTTGCGACCAAATTTGGTATTATGCGCAACACTCCATCGACAAGCGGTGGCTGGGCACCTATCACCGGCATAAGTGGCAGACCGGACTATGTCCGATCGTCATGTGATGGATCGTTGAAACGACTGGGAATTGACCATATCGACCTTTACTATCAGCACAGGGTAGATCCGGATGTGCCTATTGAAGAGACTGTTGGCGCAATGGCCGATCTGGTTTCGGCTGGCAAGATACGTTATATAGGACTTTCCGAGGCTGGTGTCAACACTATACGCCGAGCTCATGCCGTGCATCCGGTGAGCGCTGTACAAAGTGAATACTCTCTTTGGAGCCGTGACCCGGAAGATGAAGTACTGCCAACCTTGCGAGAGCTTGGGATTGGTTTTGTCTCTTACAGCCCGTTAGGCCGAGGTTTTCTGACCGGACAATTGAAAAGCCCTGACGATTTTGCTGTCGATGATTACCGTCGCAACTCTCCCCGTTTTCAGGGAGAGAACTTTACGAAAAACCTTGAACTTGTTCAATATTTAAAAGAGCTTGCCAGTCGAAAAGGTGTTACTGCAGCACAGTTGGCCCTGGCCTGGGTGCTGGCTCAAGGTGAAGATATTGTGCCCATTCCTGGAACAAAACGCAGAAACTATCTTGAGGAGAATATTGCCGCAGGATCGGTTGTTATCAACAAGCTCGAGATGGCTGAAATTATTGAAGCATTACCAAAGGGGGCGGCTGCAGGAGCGCGTTATCCGGAAAGTATGATGAAGATGGTCAATCGATAAAGACGCAGTAACAACAAAAGCCAGACAAAACTTGCGCTCTGTCTGGCTTTTGAAAAAAACAAACAAAGCTCAGTAGCGATCTCTTCTTGGTGACCTTTCTTCACGAGGTTTTGCTTCATTGACCGTTACAGTACGGCCATTTAAATCTTTGCCATTCATTGATTCAATAGCTTCACGTGCCTCACTCTCTTTAGGCATTTCAACAAATCCAAATCCTTTGGAGCGACCTGAAAACTTGTCATTGATTATGCTCGCGTTTGCAACTTCTCCAAATTCAGAAAAAGAATCACGAAGATCATCTTCAGAAACAGTGTAAGCCAAATTGCCGATGTAAATATTCATTGTTTAATCTCACTAACATGTGCATTGAAAAATAGAGATACCGGCAAGTAACCAAGGCACAAATTACTTGAATAGCGACCAGCCAACCATTGACTGACTTCTATGTCAAGTCTAACGTAATTAATGATCGTTTTCAAAAATAAAATGCAGAGATCCTTTGGTTTTGAAAAAAAGTTGAGTCTTTTTTTGTAAAAACCAACTCAGTTGCCATAATAATACCGCAAAAGTCAATCTGTTATCTATGAAATTCAGAACGACAAAAAGGCAGGAATTTTGGTTCCTGCCTTTTTGTTTTAGCCAATTATCTTCTGCAATACTGCGTTCTAATAATTACTTCTTGTCCGGTACTTCACGCTCTTCTTTCACGGCATAGTTGATCAGGTAATCATAGAGCCTTATAAGACGAGAATTCTGATTGTTCTGATCGATCCAGTGACCAATCATGCCAATCGTCCGAGCCAGAACAAAGAAACCGTTCAGTGAGTATTCAGGGAAATCAAGGTCAACCAAAATACAGCCGATGGTACCGTCAACGTTCAGGATAAGATTGTCTTTTTTGGCCGTGGTGATCTTTTCAACCTCAAGAGCATAGTCAAGACATGGTGTGTGAAGCGTGGTCTTGGTTGTCACGTATTCAACCAGGTATTTTACCCGTTTGTCCGGATTTTTCACGCTTTTCACCCTGTGGCCGATTCCAGGAACAGGACCTACATTCTGCTTCATCCATGAAAGAAATCCCGGGATGTCGTTCGGATACTCCTTGACACCGTATTTGAAATATTTACCTGCATTGGTAACTGCTCCCCCAAATCTCGGGCCGATCATAGTCATTCCTGCTGAGACCGCCTGTGGCAAGTCGATCCCTGCGCAGGCCGCAATAATGGAACCGAATGCTCCGGAGACTGCCGGGCCGTGATCGGCTGAAATCATGATAATGCGCTTGATGATCTCAGACTCTTCTTTTGTAGGAAGTTTCTTGTTCCACAGCAAACCGATAACATCCTCAATGCCATATCCTTTCTCACAGAGTTCTGATGCAGCATAGCCAACGTAACGAGGCTCCTCACCACGATCGTCGGAAATGGTTGTCCGAATAAGGGGCTCAACAATAACCTCACCCTGTTTCATGATCTCCTGGACACTCGGAGGAAGCTCAGGAAGCAGCTTCTCGTCAAGTTCCGGTTCCGGTTGGATAACACCTGTTGCCTGGAGTTCAAGGTAGACCTGCTTGATTGCCTTGCTCAGACCGCCAAATGTGTCGGGGACAAGAGCGCCAGCTTCACGCAGTGCGTTGATTTTGGAGCGTGCCGAACCAAGACCTTTCTTGCCCTCCTTGGCACCGGCATGACCGAACTTCATCCCCTGTGGCAAGACATCCTGGCAGGTTCCGCCAATTGCAGCAATCAGCTTGATCCGTCTTTTTTCGGCTCCATACCATTCCGCGGCTTCTTCTTCAAGAGTTCCACCAACTTCACCAACAATAACTACCGCCTTGGTTTCCGGATCGTTCTCGAACATTTGAAGGTAGGTAACAAAGTCGGTACCGGGATAAGAATCTCCACCGATAGCTACGGCTGAGGTAATGCCATTGCCGTTCTGTGCGCAGAGCCACATGGCTTCGTTGGAGAGTCCACCTGATTTTGTAATGACACCAAATGAGCCGGGACGATAGAGATTACAGAGCTTCAGGTTTTTGAACTCGCCGCCAATAACGCCAAGACGGCACTCCCCTGCCGACATTATGCCGATTGAGGATGGTCCGTTGATAGTTTTACCGACCTCAAGTGCATGTTTACGCAACCGCTTGGCATCCTTCTCCGGAACACCTTCGGTAATCATGGTAACAAGCTTGATGCCTTTGGAATCAAGAGCTTCAATTGCTGACTGATATGCTCTTGATGCACCGATATAGATAAGCGCCGTATTAATTTGAGGATTTTCCTCAAGTGCTTTGGTGAGCGATGCATAAACTGTAACGTTGTTCAGTTCACCGCCCCTGTAAATCTCTTTCTGCTGACCTTCTTCCGGTGGATAAACAAATGCCTCTACCGTCAGTGGCCGGTTGATCAGAAAGTCGAACTGGGCCATCCGCTTTGCAGCATTCAATCCGGCAACACCGCCAATGATGACCGCTCGTGTATCCCTATTTGCTAAAATACTCACGATTCTTTCCGGTTTATAAGTTAGAAGTTTCTCTTTGGGGTTCCTGAGATAGCGTCCTTTTATGAATTCAAGGCAAGGTCAACGATATCGGTCATAGGCATGCTGCGGTCATAGACATGAATGTCAAATCCCTCTTCCTGCAACTTTTTCATTGCAGCAAGACCCTGATTCTCATTCGGGCCGCCACGTCTTACCCAGATTTTTACATTTTCAAGGTACCCTTTTGATTTACTCTCCCGGAATCCATTTATAATCCCGTTAAAAGTCGCCTTTACATCGGTAAAATTAGCTATTGCTCCACCGACAATAATATGTTTGATGTCCGGCAGCATGCAGATAGTTTCTGTAAGAGCCTCAACTGCCCAGTCCGGTGGATCACCAGAATATTCAGCATAATTGGCAATTGATCCACCTCTTGCGACGACAGCATCAGAATAAAATACGGAAGCGCCACCGCCTGCCGTAAGCAGTGCAATGTTTCCGCCGGGAACTTCAACCAATTTGACCGATCCCTTGATACGGGCATCGATATCCATGATCTGCTGTTCAGCTTCGGTGAATGGACGACCGATTTCTGAAACCGGTTTGAAATCCCAGTCAGCATGACGGAATCGGGCATCCCAATCAACGTTCATGACCGCGTCAAGAGCCGCAAACCGCATATCACTCTTGCGTATGACAAGCGGATTGATCTCAATCGACTGCGCATCTTCGACGTCGAAACAGAGAATGAGTCGTGATATGATTTTAGCGACACGTTCAGCGATTTCACCGATGAAGCCGGCTTCAAGTGCGACTTCAGTAATATGTTCGATACTTGGAGTTTCATCGAGAGGGATGAAAAGACGTTTGACCGTATCCCAGTGTTCTTCGATATCAACTCCACCCTTGTTGGAAAGAAGAATCTCGGCCCCATCGCGATTACCGGCAATGGATATGTAATACTCCTCGTCATGATCAAGCATTTCCGCAACAATAACCTGACGGACAACCGATGTACCGATTTCGCGTCCAATCATCTCTTTTGCTGCCTTAAGAGCTTCGTCAAGGTTAAGCCCAAGTTTGACCAATCCCAACTTGAATCGCCCGCCGATAGCTTCATGAGCTTTAACAACGAGTTTTGATTCTCTCAACCATTTATTAGCTTCTCCAAGCTGCTCGAGGCGGTTGGGATCCATGATAACAACATAATTTGGCACAGGAATGCCCCATTTGTTGAATAGCTTCATGGCCGGCCCTTCAAGTATTTTAGCCATACTATTAGGTATTTGTATGTTAATGGGTAGAAAAACCATGCACGGAAATGTGCAAGATTTTAAGTTAACTATATTTTAATTTGTTCAAAGGTTCTAAATTTTTTTTCTCCCCAAATCATCAAAAAAACAACTTTTATGACTGATTTCGTGCTCTGGTGGCAGAATTTGCCTTCACAAATGAATCCTGTAATTTTTTCTGCTGGCGCTTTTGCCGTTCGCTGGTATGGCATGATGTACATTGTGGCGTTCGCTATCGTTTATCTTCTTACCCGTTATCGTCTTGACTCCGAGAAGCTTCCTTTTGAGCGATCCTTTATCGGAGATGCCCTCACTTGGGTTATGGTTGGTGTGGTTGCTGGTGGCCGTCTTGGGTATATCCTTTTTTACGGAATGAGCGATTTTCTACACGATCCCTTCGGTAGTATTCTTCCCTGGGTATCAGCTCCGGGAGGATGCCGTTTCGCAGGAATTACCGGTATGTCATATCATGGAGCGGTGATCGGAGTTATTCTTGCAGTTTTTGCATTTACCCGTTCTCAGAAAGCTGGTTTTTTGGAAACATTTGACCTCTTTATTCCTTCAGTGCCTATTGGCTATACCTTTGGTCGTCTTGGCAACTTCATCAATGGTGAACTCTACGGCAGGGTAACCGACTCGGCATTTGGCATGTATTTTCCTCTCGCTCCCACCCATCAACTTCGCCATCCATCTCAACTCTATGAAGCATTTTTTGAAGGTATAGTACTGTTTGTCACTCTCTGGCTGCTGCGCAGAAAATCTCCTTTTACAGGCTCTCTTTCAGCTCTCTATCTTTTCGGGTACGGTTTTGTCCGCTTTTTTATTGAATATTTCAGGGAACCTGATGCTCAGCTCGGCTTTGTATTTTTGAATTTTTCTATGGGGCAGGTGCTTTGTTTTATTATGATGATTGGAGGTATTGTTGTTTTTCTGGTCAACAAACCTTCATTAAAATCAATGGGGACTAAGTAGCACCTCTTCCCCACTGCCGAAACAACGACGCCTGACGATGAGCATCACAATAATGGAACTGAGAGCCGTTGAGCCTACCAGCATCAGCATAACAACGATTTGATAGCGAATGGCAATAAGCGGATCAGTTCCGGCAAGAATCTGGCCGGACATCATGCCTGGAATAAACACAAGGCCTACACCCATCATGGCATTGATGGAAGGAATCATGCCTGCTGAGACGGCATTTCTGAATATATTGAGGCTGGCTTCACGGTAATTGGCTCCAAGAGAGAGCTGCATTTCCACAAGCTCTTTCTGTTGCCGCATATCCCTGAACATCCGCTCCAGAGAGATTGCAAGCGCCGACATTGAATTTCCGATCACCATCCCTCCCGCCGGAATGAAGTAGCGTGGTTCCCACCATGGAGTAATTCCAATAATCAGCCCGGACACAAAGAGCGCCGTTGCCAGATAACTGACAAACATCGTGAAAAATGTTGGAATGATATAGGGTATCTGCTTTTCCCTGACCCTTCCTTTGATAATAAACATGGCCGAGACAACCATCACCATAAAAACACTCACTACAAGAAATGGGTTTGAGGTTTTTAAAATATAGGTGAGCACATAACCCATTAAAAAGAGTTGCGAAAAGGTGCGCAACGTCCCAATGGTGATGTCGCGATTAAGGCCGAGATGGTAGATGAAAGAGGTTGCCTGAGCAATGAGGATAAAGACCAAGGCAAGCAGCAGTTGGCCTGTTGAGATATTAATGATCTGATTCATGGAGATGGAGTGATCGATGAACAAGCTTATAGATCAGGGGACGCACTGTTTCGGGTTTGTAATCAATATGGGTAACCGTTATCAATGTCTTATGCTCTTCGGTGTTCAGGCGCTCCATAATGGAAAAAACCATTGCGGCACTTTCATGGTCAAGGGCAGAAGTTGGTTCATCGAGCAGCAGCAAAAGCGGTTCCTGCAGGAGAGCCCTCATAAGGGCCAGCCTCTGTTTCTGTCCTATCGAAAGCTTCATAGCTGATTGAACGGGACTGATATCGGCAAGGTAAAATTTGCACAGCATTGCTTTCAGCTCCTCTGTTCCCGGTCTGGTTTTACCTGCGTTGATGGCAAAGGAAAACGGCAGAAGCAGATTTTCCTCAACTGTAGCATCAATCATCTGGGGAATCTGGGCAACATAGCTGACCAGACTTCGCAGTTTTGCCGGGACTATGGAGGTAGTGTCATTACCCTGAAAAAGAATGGAGCCTCCCTGAGGCTGGTTCAGGCGACAGATCAGCCGCAGGAGTGTTGATTTACCTGTTCCGGAAGGGCCTTTTATCAGAATAAACTCCCCCTTTTGAACGGTAAGATTGAGACGGTCAAAAACAAGGGCCGTTGATCCTTCATAGGCAAAGGATAGATTCCTGATTTCAAGAAGCGGGGGCATAATGTCATCCCAAATAATTTCCTTACACAACCCTATACCGAGTAAGGGCAAAAGAGAAAAAAACAATGCTTGCGAGCATTATGACGTAGGGCAACCCATCGGAGCCAAAAGCATCCATAGTGTAACCGATTAAGAGAATACCCACAGTTCCCCCTGCCGCCTCCATGAGGGAGTAACCGGCATTGGCTGCTACCAGGGCCTCGCCCTCATATTTATCACCAATGAGAGCAAGTGACGTTGAATATATCGCACCTATAACACCACCCCAAATAAAAAGAAGGATAAAAGCCTGATAATTCACATAAATCGCTATGGGTAGATAGACGGCACAAAGCATACTCAGAAACGCCGCGATTACAATGACATAGCGACGATCGATATAATCAGATACCCAGCCCATAGGCGCTTCAAGCAAGAGCGAACCCATCATAAAACAAGTAAGCAACAGAGCTGACTCTTGTAATGTCAGTTGATTTTTAAGCCCATAGAGAGTGATAAAAGCAGAGACTCCAAAAAAGGATACTCCGGCCATTGCTATAGCAAACATCGGCCCCTTGGCATGCATGATACTTTTCCAAATATCACCGCTTCCTTTAAATTTGAAGGAAGGGATATAAACGAAGCCCATTATAATTGGCAATAAGGCCAAAAGACTGATCGATGCCGTCAGAATAAAATAAAATCGCGGACTCATTCCATGTAATGTAACATCAGAAGTAAGTGTTTGTTTTATAATAAAATCCTTTATATCAGGTGGTACCAGGGAGAGTAATTTTCCGGCATATTCCAGCAGTATTGGACCCATGGCCAGGCCAAGAGAGAGAGAGGTGCTGTAAAGAGCAACCATTAAACCCTGGTTTCTCTTGAATTTAAGCCCGACAATCCATGTCTGAAGCAAAATCAAAAAAGAAAAGCATCCAACGCTGTTAAGAAAAACAGCTAATGCCCAAATGAAGGGGTTAGACGTATATGCCAGAAGAAGAAGGGATGGAATACGCAAAACCGTGGAAAGGATAAGTCCGGTTTTCATGCTTATGAAATGCAAAAGCATTGGGAAAAAAAAGCTTATCAAGATCGAGGCGATAGTCTCCAAAGACATGATCAGCCCGATGAGGGTGTTCGATATTCCATTGTTCTTAAGAGTAGTGGGAATTATGACTACTGACAGGCCCATTGCAACAGCAAGAAGGAGTGTTGCCGATGCACTTAGAATAAGGGCGATTATCGATCTATTTTGCCCGTTTCCTGCGGATTGAATCTGATCCGGATAACTATCTTTCATAGATTATCACGTTTTTTCAGGCACATGTAATCCTCATAAATCTTATGGCGACTGTAGTTCATTATTTTTGAGAAATTCCGCATAAACCAGACAAGAGCTGATATTAAAAAGGAGACAAAAAAGGCTGTCACCATCGCCCGAATCGTCGCCCGCTTGATTGGTTCAAGCCTTGCAAAATAATTGTCGGCACGTATATCAATACCAAGAATACAGGCAAAATGGTGGTGAGAATCATATACTGGAATGTAGGCGCTTAAAAAAGAACCCCATCGATCTGAATAGGGCTCCTGCTCGACAACACTGATATGCTCTTTCAATGCTTTGAGAATGAGCGGGCTCGCTTCAGGATAGGGTTGCATGATATGCGATTTTGTTTCAATGCCATCATGATTTTTCATGCCCGGAGGAGTGGGATCAAGCACAAAAAAGACCCTGTCATTTTTCATGACAATGGTATAGACATAGGCTATAGTGGAATCTGCCTGTAAGGTATTTTTCAGTGGTTGCAGTGCCTTGAAATATGCAGCCGAATTTTCCTGATCCCTTGATATAAACTCTCTATGACTGTCACCATCAATAAACGATGCGCATACTGCCGCTGTGCGCAACAGCCCCTCACGAATTTCCCCTTTCTGGGCATTGAGCGTGTGAACGTAAATAAAATATGTTGTTAAAAAAATGGCACAGAACGATACTACCCCAATTATAATTGCTTCGGCAAGTGGATAAAACCGGTATTTCACATCAACCCATTCCGGTTTATTGGTGGTTATGCTCTCCTCTTTGTGATGCATGGTATTCGAGCTATGTTTAAAAGCCATTCATCAACTCCACACACTCAACGGTACACTGTTTCAGAGGTTTGTGTGTGGCGACATGGCAACAATAACTTTCATCGATCAACAGTTTTTTGATAAACCATTGTTTACTTTCAAAAATAGCATTGTCATCGTTAAGAATAACCTGTTTCAAGGGGACTAAAAGACCTTTACCAGAGCACTTTAAAACAGCTTCCTTTTTGGTCCAGCAATCAAAAAAAAGATGATTGGCTTGATCCACTTCATGGTGCTCAATAAGGGCTGCTACTTCCGGCAGCTCTTTAGTAAAATCACTGATATCAATAGACCGAATTTTTTCAATATCAATTCCTATGGGTTGATTGCTGGTTACTGCAAGAACAACGATATTTTCGGAATGTGAGATATTAAATTCCGGCCCCTCTTCAAGAAAAGGCTTGCCAAAGTCAGAAAGCTGCAGAGAGTAAAATTTATCGACCCCGTTATCAGTATAATGATCCTGTAACGCCCTCATCAGCAGCAACTTACCAAAAAGAGTTGCAACCCGGTCCTCTAAACGTTTATATCGGAGTATTGATGAACGAAACCCTGCGGGGATCAGTGCAAGATAATGGTCAAAAAGTCTGTCAGAGAGAGTTGATCCATAACGGGCAAAATATATTTGCGCGCTCATTGCAGAAATAAACTTGCCACTGAGTTAATCGGGATGTGTGGTTGAATCAGAAAGTATATATGAACACCTGGGGCATTTCTTCGGTGGCTTCGGTCGAGGATCAGAAGCAATGAGAACAAGGGCTCCTATGAAAGGAGTTAAAAAAAGACTGCAGAAAAAATAGCCCCAGAACCCAAACTTTCTGTTTGAACCAATAAAAGCAATGACAAAACAGAGAGCAATGTATAACAGTTGAAGAATCATGATCTTTCCTCTTGGAATTGAATTCACTGATAGATCAATGCTGATAAGGCACTATAAGAACGACTTCGCTCTTATAGTGCCACTTTCCGAAGAGTATGCAACACCCCGCACTATTCAGCTTGGGGTTACACTCTCCTCTTTCTTCAAATCAGCAGCAACTCTCTTTCCTTTCGTAAATTGCTCGGCAAAATAGTCCTTGACTTTGTTTGGGTCGAGATCAAGAAATGTTCCACCTGACTCAAAGTGCTGTATAAATACCTTGTAAATCGCATAGGTGGAAGCGCCTGAGATAACCGGCATGGTTACCGCACCTGTTGTCTGACCAATCAAAGGAATACATTTAATCAGACTGGCCAGGGTGCCGCCCAATGCTACAGGGATAAACCCGCCAAGCAGGGTTGTTATCACAGATTTCCCAACATCTCTTCGAAATGGAATATCATACTCTTTGGCAATAGTCCTGATCATATCAAGCTGCACTCCTATCAGTGCAACTAAATCAACTAATGGCAACGGAACAAGTCCTATACCCATTGATGTCAGAATATGATTTTTTGCATGCTTATAGAGACGCTTGTCGCGATCAAGTGTATCGTTTACACTTTCAGATACCACCTCAGCCGTAGCTTCAACTGCATTGTCTTTCATAAGTAATCCCCTTCCTTAATTGTTATGTAAAGTTGATTTCACTTATTACTCATAGGTTAAAGATATAAAATATTCAATATCTAAAGAAATGTTATATATAAAATCTGTTTTATCAGGGTATCCCTATTTCAGGTGTTGGGGTAAATCCCTTTGCATCAATACAGGTACCTGATTCTGAATCTTATAGATAACAAGGGGCTTGTCTTCAAGATTGCCGGTGCTGTCGAACTTATACCTGCCATTGGCACCCTCCCATACTTCCGAAGAGCGAATGGCATAGGACAAATCGAGGGGGTTACGTGATCCAGTGAACTTGATTGCCCTGGCAAGGATATATAATGCATCGTAGCCTTGGGCCGCCCAGGTATCAGGGAACTTGCCATATCGCGCAAAATACCTGCTCACAAATAACTGGTTTTCGGGAGTCGGGGATTGGGGATTGTAAAAATCCACAAACATGGCACCCTCATAGGCTGAACCAGCATGAGTGCGCATTTCGGGTGTATCGGCGAAAAAACCCACAAAGGGAATATTTAACCCTACTTTACGAGCCGTGCGTAAAAAATCCCCTGCCGCGGGCTCGATTCCGCTAAAAAAAATCAAATCAGCATTAGTCATTTTCAGATCATTGACCAGTAACCTGAAATCAACGTTTTTACGGGAATAAGAGGATTGATAGGCTACATTGATATTTAATTGATCAAGGCCGGCTTGATATTGATAGGCCATATCCTCACCGAAAGCATCTTCTTCCCATATCACAATAACGTTGCGATAGCCACGTTCTTTCGTAAGCCGGGCAAGACGCCATGCAATCCGATCACTGGAGAGTATGGTGCGATTGATATACTGGAATCCGTGCGATGTCATATCTGTGCTGTTTGCACCAATCATAAGATGCAGTAAGCGGCTTGACTCAAAGAGTGCCGATGCCTGGATGGCCGGCCCGTCATCATAGTACCCGATCACAGCACTCATCTCTGGTCTGTTGGCAAACTCGATGGCTATATTTTTCTGCTTTACGGGATCAAAACCATCATCCCGAATAACCAGACGAAGAGTATATCCCCCTGCGAGCTTTCGGGAGTTGATTTCATCCAGGGCAAGCAGGATACCATCATGCATGCCATCCTGATTTATGGCAAATGGCCAGCAAACACCCACAACAACCTCTTTTGATGGTTGGCTCAATACTTTGAACCGACCTACTCCTTTCTGTTCATAAGAGAGAAACTGCGGCCACAATGCAAGTGCGATCAATCCGATTGCAAGCAGGGTAAACAGCAGCCTCTTCATCGCTTAATCCTTGCCTAAAATAATCGGCAGGCCTGATTGGCCTGAACCTATCACAACAACCTTGGAATTTGGTGATTTTGACAATTCCTGTGTTGCCCGTATACCTTCCCACTTGAGAACCGAAGGAGTTAAACTTTTGTTTACGGTATCGTTATATATACGAATACCCTCGGATTCAACCTGTAAGCGTTCAGATTCTTTTTTAGCAATAGAGAGCCGGAAGACATACTCGCCTTCTCGTTGCTGCTGAACCATTTTATCTTCAATAGCACGTGAAATCTTGGAAGGAAGGGTGATTGATTCAATGGGCACATCATCAACCTTCACAAAACGGGCAGCAAGATGAATCTTTGATTGCTCACTGACGAGCAGTTGTATGGCCTTTTGTGAAGTGTAAATCTCCTCCGGTTTGTACTGCCCGAACAGAGTCCGGATAACAGATCGTATATCAGGACGGATTGCCACGTTGACATAGTCCGGCCCTACGATCTGATGGAGCAAAGGGAGTGTGGATGGTTCAAGATAGTAACGAATCGTGTAGGTTACCTTTACAGTAAGGCCATCCAGGGTCAAAACGTCAATCGAATCATGAAACTGTTGCTTTCGGGTGTTATAGATGTACATCTTGTTAAAGGGCAAAATCACGTGTACACCCTCAGGATAAACCGTATCAATAACAGTACCCGCCCCTAACCATCTCCACAAGACCCCTTTCTCGCCAGAGTGGATAGAGATGACAATTCGATTAAAAAAGAATACAAAAACAAGACACAGCACCAAACCTGTTGAGATCAGTGGCAGGAGATGTTGTCTTAAAAAAGATCTGCTATAGGAACTGAAACTGGCAAGCCATGCACGAAGTGATTTCATTACAAGCATTCCTCACATTTCATTACAGCTGCATACTATTTGTAAACAAATGTAATATATATAAATAGGACGAAAAATACCAATTCAATACTTATTTCATCAAGGTCAAGAGCTTGGGCAACAGTTTTTTTATGCCCATTAAATAACATTTAACTGATAATAATAGTATTATTTATAGTAAATAAATTTCCACTCATTGTCACCTTCACCAACTTCTTTCTATTTTTTAAACTGCTAAATTGTTCTTATCCTTAGTATATACTATAGATATAAAATCAGTTTACTTCAATAGAGCACAATACTTGATTGCCAACCATTCATGGGATGTGTGCGTAACATAACAATCCCAGACCACAAGCATTATGTAACACTCTGCAAATGAGTAATTGAAATTAAAAGTTATGCCTCATCACAGACGCCGTTTGGCTGATACCGATTTTAAACCCAAAAAGGGTGAGACTCCTTCCGGGGTTCCGTTTCCTTATATCACCACCAAACCTGCTTGCTACGATGTAGAAGAGTTTGTCCAGATAAAGATTGATGTAAACCTTCTAAAACAATCAGGTGTAGATTATCCAATAAGCCAGCAAGTGGCCTCCGAGCTTTTGCTTGGATCGGCATGGTTTTCCAAACTGTACAACAATAAAAATCTAACGGCTGGCAACCATTATGTTGAAGGTTTGACCGATGTTCTTGAGGAGCTTGAAATACACAATTATACGGGCCTCTGCCCGACCAATGTCCTTGAGGTATCACCGTCGGCAGGTTCATGCGCTGTTGCATGTCAGTACTGCCTGGTAACCGATGGTAATCACGTCAGGCCAATTACCGTCTATACAAACTACACTGAGCGACTGGCTAATTCTCTGGAGCGCAATCGTAACAATCCGATTTTTTACTATTTTTCGCCCAAAACCGAGGCATTCTCTGAACCGCACCTTTTCAATGGTATAGCGCACGACATAATACGAACCTTTGTACGCCACTTTGACCGATACCCCGACTCAGCAGTGCGTATTTTTATTGCAACAAAGGCTGGTACCAAACACCTGCAAGTCCAGCATAAGGGCGATTCCCTTTTCTCTCTTATGGCTCTCATAGCATCAAGAATTCAACTGAACGGCAGTATTGGCATTATGCCTCACTATCTTCGTGATGTGCTTGAACCCAATGCCGCATCCATTGAAGAACGGCTTGATCTGCTTGTTCAGTGCCGGAAAATCGGTCTCTATGCCGAGTCAGTCCTGTGCCAGCCACTTATGCTTCCTTACCTGACTGATGAGAACATCCACAACTACTTTTCGCTTCTGGCGGTGGCTGGCGTCCGAAACATCAAACCTGAATTTCTTACAACCGAAATAAGAAATCTGGTTATTCTGGCACAGTATATCAATCATTTCGACCCACACCTCATCGGTGAGTTTTTCCAGCCATATCTGGCGGAAGACAATCAAAACCACATAAAGCAGCGCTCACGACTGGCCCCAGAACGTAGTGTGTGTGTTGAGTATCTCAAAAAAATTCAGTCAGCATCTGAAGAGCATGGCATAACCATCAGTCTATGCAACTGGGTAAAACATGAACTGGGTGCAAAGGCTGAATGGGTTCGTACCATCGATCGGGCTTCAGCTGCAAACGGGTACCGCTGCCTGGGTTACCAGAGTGCTTTATTCCCTGATAACAAAGGCACAGTCTAAAAAGGCATGCATTATTCCCACAACATAGATGAATATTTCAGGGATTTAGCACTTAAGCAACCTGACTCCCCTGCGCTTATTAGTGATAACGGTTTGGTCACGTATGCCGAACTGGACGCTGCTGCTGAAAGAGTTGCAATGGAACTGCTGAGCCGGGGTATTGAATCACAGGAAGCAGTCGGTGTTCTGACTGAGCGATCTGCCGGATTACCCGCTGCCTTTCTCGGAATACTCAAAGCTGGAGCTGTCTATGTTCCAATGGTTGCGGAGCTGCCTCCTGCCCGTCTCGGAAATATAGCTGAACAAGCTTCTATTCGGCAATTAATTGTACTCGATGGAATAGAACCGCCCCAAGCACTGCTTAATGCCGTACAAAGTAATTGCTCAGCCGTTCAGTCAGATGTTGTTATCCGGCCAGAAGAATTGTCCAAAGAGTGGCAAGGAATCACTCACCGATCTGAAATAAACTCTCATGCAACTGATCTGGCAGCGATTCTTTTTACCTCAGGATCTACCGGCACTCCGAAAGGAGTAATGATCAAGCATGATGCCTGTGTCAATATGGCTCGCGGTCATATAGCTGCACATAAAATATCAGGCAAGGATCGCATTCTGCTTGCGACCTCACCAGGTTTTATACTTGGTTTTCGCGAACTCTGCCTTCCATTGATCTCGGGAGCAGCTTATGTCCCCGTATCCCGTTCAATAATCGACAACCCGGAACATCTACTCGAGTATATGGGTAGACATCTTGTTTCGATAGCAATGTTTACCCCATCCTATCTGCATCTGCTGAAGAGAACGGTACCAAATGGACTCCGCTGTATAATTACGGCTGGTGAACGCCCTAATATCGATGATGCAAAATATTATGCACAATTTGTTGATTATTGGAATGTACACGGAGCTACGGAAGTTTGTGGTGCGATTTGCATGCATCGTGTTGATCCTGAAGAAGAGGGGCTGATTCCAAGTGGCCGGCCATTTGCCAATACTGCTGTTCATTTGCTCGATAATTTTGGTAATGAGGTGCCGAAAGGAGAGGTCGGAGAACTCTATGTCACCGGCATCGGTATTTCGCCAGGCTATCTCAAACAGCCCCAACTGAGTGCCGAATTTTTTGTTGAAACACCTTTCGGACGTGCTTTCCGCTCACACGATCTCGCTCGCTGGAACAAAAACAGTGAGCTTGAGGCGCTCGGACGGGCAGACAACGTGGTGAAAATTTCCGGACAATCGGTCTCGCTCGGCGAAATTGAACTTGCATTGCGTCAAAACCCCATCGTGAGACAGGCCGCAGCCTTGTTCCTGCAGGGGCGACTTGTCGCCTGTGTGGAGTGTGCTGATACCAATCAGGCAGAAGAGATTGATTGGCGCGAATTTCTAAGGAAAACGCTGCCATCATACATGATACCTGCCCAGGTCGCACTCCTGCAAAAAATCCCGATTAATTCAGCAGGTAAAGTCGACCAAAAGGCCTTGCTTGATATCGCGGACTCTCTTTATCGCAAAGAGTTTGAACTGGCGGGAGGGATGCCGCCTCAAGGTGAAGTGGAAATTTTAATAGCAGGGATCTGGGAAGAGCTCCTTGATGTACGGCCGATCATGCGGGAAAGCAATTTCTTTGCAGTTGGCGGAACAAGTCTTATGGCTATTGCAGTAAGCCAGCGGTTGCGAATGACGGGATATAAGGTCACTGTTCAGATGGTGTTGAGTTCTCTGACGGTGGAATCACTTGCTGCACACATTGTAATGTTACAGGATCAATCCTCCGGCATTAACGATGATACGCCAGCTGAAAATATTGCCACCTCTGATCAGGAAGATTTCTGGATTGCCTCGGAAATCGGCATATCAGCGGCAGCCTCTCATATTGTGCGGATTCTGAGAGTCCACGGTCGGGTGCCTCAACCTGGGGTATGGCAAACGGCATGGTCACACATGATTGAACGACATGCCGCCCTGCGCTCTGCATTTTATATGGATGAAAAGAGAGCGCTTCGCTGGAGAACTACTCCATTCAATGAACTTCATGGTCATGCATCATTGTTGCAGGATCAATGCTCATCAATTGAGGTTGCCAGGGAGATCGTGAAACATTGGGCAAATGAGCGCTTTCTGCTTACAACTCCACCACTTGTCAGAGCGGGCCTGATCACTCTTGAGCATGACAATGAAACACTTTTCTGGTTCGTCATTCACCACTCGGTAGTTGACGGAACATCAGCCCGACTGATCCAGGAGGATTTGCTTGATCTTCTTGCTGACAGACCTATACCCGCAGCGCAAAACGGCATCGCCATGGCAAGTCATGCTGAACAGCGCTACTTTGCTTCCGATCGCTTTGCCGGTGACCGGGAGTTCTGGGGAAACAAACTTGAATCCCTTATCAGACGAGGCACCAGAGCCTTCGATGAATATGTAAGGGAGTCACACCGTCAACGGGCCTCGTTACCCAGCGGAAGAGGAGCGAAACCGCTTGCCGAACAGCTCGATGCTGTAACAGTGAAGAGGCTGGGTCGCCTGGCGAAAAAAAATGGAGCCGGTATGCATGCGCTATTACTCTCACTCCTTGCCGTCGAGATCAGACGACGAAGTGGAGAGGGAGACATCATGGTTGGCAGCGGAATATCGATCCGTCCGGCTGGAGGCGAAAACGCCATCGGGCACTTCGTTAATGTTCTTCCTGTAATCCTCATGCAGAAGGGCAACATCCCCCTCTCAACTCTGATTCAAAGCACCCAGTCATCGCTCACTGAAACAGTCGAACATGGCACATATCCTGCAGCTCTTCTCTATCGGGAGTTCCGGCACAAATATCCAGACCTTCGTTCGCGTTCACGTGCCTCTCTCTTTGATATCGCCCTGACCGCTATTCCACCAAGGATATGCATCGATAATGTTGCCGGTATTACCCTCGAGCCATTGACTCTTGCCGGAGAACTTGAACACCCGGCTGCAGGTCTTGATCTTTCGTTCAGCCATGAACCCTGCCCGGAAAGTGGTGGCGGAGTGAATCTTCTCCTGACCTGGAATCCTGATGTTTGTTCCCGGAAGAGTGCCGAAGGGTGGCTTTCTTCGTTCGCGGCATGGGCACGATGGCTTGCTGAAAAGCCTGAACGGATTGAAGAGCCAATTCCTGCACTGCTTCCCCAGGAAAAAGCTCTTCTTGAACAATGGGAACAAGGAGAGGAGATCGCTCGACCTAAAAGACGCTGCTTTGAAATTTTTCAAGCAGTGGCAGAGAAGCATCCAGAGCGACCGGCCATTGTCAGTCGGGAAAGGAATAAAACCTTTAAAGAGATCGATGAACGTTCCAATGGTATTGCTCATCGTCTGATAGAAGAGGACGTCGAAAGAGGAAGCAGGGTTGCTGTGCTCGCCTCCGGCCCGACTGACATCCTTGAAACCGTGCTGGGAATATGGAAAGCGGGTGCAACCTATCTGCCGCTTCCCGGTGAATATCCTGCAACCCGACTCTCCATCATGGTAAAAGATGCAGGGGCGGAATTTCTTGTCGTTCTTGACGGGCTTGCCATACCGCAACTTCTCTGTGATTCTGTCGCCCCTGTTATCCGACCTGAGGAGTGCAAGGCATCCAGCAAACGTCCACACATTGATGGCTCACCGGATGACATTGCCTACATCATTTACACATCAGGCACAACAGGAAAACCGAAAGGGGTTCCTGTAACACATAGAGCCTATATCAATGCCGTTCTTGGAGTTGCCGAAAGAGTTGGTTTGCAGCCTGAAGACCGGATGTCATTAGTCTCCAGCATAGGCTTTGATGCTTCCCTTTGGGAGCTGGGACACGGGTTATTGAATGGAATCGCTCTGGTACCTGTATCACCAGCCCTGAGGGAAGATCCCTGGTTACTGAAACGTTACTACCGGGAAGCCGGTGTCACTGTCGCCTTCCATGCTCCCTCATACCTTCGAGTCAGCGAAGAGCTGCCTTTTGAGGGATTGCGCATTCTGCTTACTGGTGGTGAGGCGCCAAATCATAACGATGTAAGACATCATGCCGACCGGAGTGAGTTCTGGAACTTTTACGGACCGACAGAAGCCACCATCGTTGTTGCAGGAGGACGTGTGATGAGCGATCACCATCCGGAAATTCCCATAACCGTAGGACGACCCCTCCCAAATTTGCGTATTTCGATAAAGCGCAGTAACGGTTCTCAGGTGCCTCCCGGTGTTGAGGGTGAACTTTGGCTTGGTGGTATGGGGATTTCGCATGGATACGTGAACCGTCATGAGCTGAATGCAGGGTGCTTTGTATCGACACCTGATGGACTCTTCTATCGTTCAGGAGACTATGGCCGATGGACAGCAGATGGGCAAATAGAGATCAGCGGACGTATTGATCATCAGATCAAGCTGAACGGACAACGTGTTGAACTTGGTGAAATTGAGCAGACACTGTGTAAGCATCCAGCAATCCTCAATGCATCTGTTGTTGCAGAGGAACTTGATAGTGGCGTTAAGGTGCTCTTGGCATTTATTCAGCCAAAAATTAATGAATCCCCTGCCGAGGCTTCGATTAAGGCATTTCTTGCTGAACGGCTTTCGGTACACATGATCCCGGCAAGTATCATATCTCTCACGACCTTCCCTCTTACACTCGCAGGAAAAGTCGATCGGGATGCGCTTCTCGCTCTTGCAAAGCAGCAGGATAACAGGGTTGATCGCGAGATACCTCAGGGCCCACTTGAGCAACACATTGCGGCCATCTGGAGTGATGTGCTGGGTCAACCCGTTACCCGACATGACAACTTTTTTGCACTTGGAGGAAACAGCCTGCTTGCTGTAACCCTGGCACACCGTATCACTGAGAGTCTTGGGCGAAAAGTTTCAGCTCGCGCTCTCTTTGCTGCTCCGGTTTTTTCGGCTTTTGTTGAACAAATAGAGTCATTGCCAGCTCTTGAGGAGCAAGAGATTCTGACTATCACTGATCTGGCATCCGAGGGAGAAAAAGAGTTCTGGACTGCAGAATCTGCAGGATTGGATACCCGTACATTCACCATTCCTGTCTGCTATCTCGTCAACGGGGAGATCACTCAAGATCGCTTGCAGAACGCCTGGTCAACTCTGGTGGCACGCCATGAGGGATTGCGTACTTTTTTTGAGGATGATGGGAGCGGTCAGTTGAAACGCAGGGTTGCAAAAGAGATTGACGATACACTTGAATTTGCAGCAGTTGAATCCAGTGCCGCAGCACTGGCTCACATCAGGCAAGGTCAGCTCAACGCACTGCCTATGCATGTTGCGCCGCTCTGGCGCGCGGGTCTCGTTGAGGCTTGTGATAAACATAAGCGTTATTTCTGGCTTGCACTGCACCACGCTGTTGGAGATGGCCAATCGACAGGCACGCTTTTCGATGAATTGACCATAGTACTGGCAAGCGGTGATCTTCCCGTACCCTGTAAGAGTGGAACGGTGTTTGCGTACCGGGAGCAGGCATACTTTGCTTCTCTCCATGCAAACAACGACCTGAAATACTGGAAAAGCGCGTTACAGGAAATCCCTGTTACCGCTTTTGAGGAGTGGCCTCTTGATATGCCACGCTCTTCAACAAACCCACCTGGATGCCATCGGCTTGAACTACTCCTCGACTCTCAGACAACTGAAGGCCTGAAAACTCTTGCACGAACCCATAAAACAACCCTGCACGCTCTGATACTTTCACTGCTCGCTTTGGAAGTGAGGCGTCGTACAAGACGTACTGATGTTGTGATCGGCACAACTGCATCCCTCCGGGAATCAGCATCTGATGCCAACATAGTCGGTTATGGTGTAAACATGCTTCCCCTGCATCTCAAGACGGGAGCAGGGCAATGTTTTGGTGATCTTTTGCAAGCAACACAGCACACTCTTGCTGAGGCTTTACAGCATGCCCGTTTACCATTTTCTCATATCTACCGTGCATACTGGAATGATCATCCAGAGATACGGAATCCTCAGCGTTATCCACTTTTTGATATCGCTGTAACTGAAAACCCAGGAACACGCCGAAATAGTGCATCCTGCCGCTTCACAAGGGCAATAAATGCAACAAAATCCCCTCAGTATGTGCACACTGATATATCTCCCGGACAGGATATGGTGCTCATTCATGAGAATCAGGAAGGGGGCGAACTCATCCTCCAATGGCATGTCAATGCGGCACTTTACTCCGAAGAGAGCGCACGAATATGGTTAGATGCTCTGAGCGGATGGGCCCGCTGGCTTGCCGCTGATCCTCTCCGTTCGGCACAACCACTGCCACAGCTCCTGCCGGAAGAAGAAACACTCCTTTTCGATTGGGGAGATGGCGAAACCGTTGAGCGACCGCACTTACGCTTTCATGAACTGTTTGAAAGAGTAGTTGACCGACCTGGTCAGGCCGATCGCCCTGCTGTCATAACCCGAAACAGCTCCCTCTCCTATCGGTATCTTGAGGAGGAGGCCAATCTCATTGCCCACGCTCTTTTGTACCAGGGTGTCAAACGAGAAATCGTTGTGGGTGTTCTGACCGGACGATCCCCCCACCTCCCTGCCGCTGTTCTTGGTATCTGGAAAGCTGGCGGAACCTACCTGCCGCTGGCATCAGAGCTGCCACAGGAACGACTGATCTTTATGGTGCAAGATGCTGCGGTGTCGCACCTTATAGTGCTTGACGCTCTTGCCGTGCCTGAGCAGTTAGCTGACAAACTGCCAAATGCATTGCGCCCTGAAGAGTTATCAGAACCGTTTCGACAGCAACACTCAACAAGAGTAATCACTGCAGGCTCTCCCGATGATACAGCCTACATTATTTATACTTCGGGCTCGTCCGGAAAACCCAAAGGTACGTTGATCAGTCACAGA
>Ga0214217_1000155_pt1 | contig 27333 bp, 18 predicted proteins | sample TroBogypolimnion_46_FD_153055 | JGI IMG/M metagenome (GOLD analysis project Ga0214217, IMG submission 153055) | Freshwater microbial communities from Trout Bog Lake, WI - 02JUL2007 hypolimnion | ecosystem: Environmental > Aquatic > Freshwater > Lake > Hypolimnion/Profundal zone ... | reverse complement strand
GGACGCAGGCCAACGCCCACAAGGACTTACCGGTTCGGCGCTACCCCAGACGCCCTGGTGTAGTTGTCACCGATGCACAGGGGTAATTGTCGCCGCGCAGCCTTGCGAATGTCGCCAAAACGACGACAATGTAACAAGGAGATCGCCATGAAGACCATTCCGCTTCGAGACTTCCAGCGAGAAGGTGCCAAAGCCTTCGGGGTTACCCCGTCGATTGAGCCCTGGCTGCTTGCCGGGCGCGAACAAGAGTTCGTCCTTCTGCCGGTGACGCCCGAGAACCGGTCCGCCGTCATGGATCTGGCTGAGGGTCTCGCGGCTGTCATGGCCCTACGTCAGGATCAGGTGCGATCCGTTGAGGTGGGCCTGAATCAACTCGGCATAGAAGCGATAGACGAGGAGATCCGGGACGCGAGGAAGGCCCTCCGTCGCCGGAAGCAATCGGCATGAGCCGTGCCCTCCTCCTGGACACAAATGTCCTTGTCTCGGCTGCGCTGAAACCGGAAAGCGACCTCGCGCGAATCGTGGAGCGTGTGCTTCTCAGGCAGGTCCCCATCTATGTCTGCCCCTCAATCGTGCTGGAATACCGAGAAGTCCTGAATCGGCCTAAGTTCCGGCCAAAGGGCTTCCCGCCCACCTGGCTCCCGCGCCTACTCCAGGTGGCGTTTCACGAACCCGAGCCCCCCAGCTGGCCAATGGATGGACCCGACAAGGACGACTTGGTGTTTCTCGCGTTGGCCAAGGCTTCCGGAGCAGTCCTTGTCTCTGGGAACCTCGCCCACTTTCCCGAGAAACTCCGGGACGGAGTGCTTGTTCTGTCTCCATCTGAATACCTGGGAGGAATGGAATAGCTTTCGGTTCCGGGACTCACAGATGGAACTCGTTGCACAAATGTTGGGGTGGCCCAATCATTAGGAAGTCCAGACTTGCTGTGCCCGGAGCTATTGCCTCAGGGGACTACTTCGAAGCGTTCCCTGTTGAAGCGAATTTTGAAGAGTTCCTTGCCATAAAATTCAGTCTCATCAATCCATGATTTGGCGATGATCGTTGTGCCATTCCTTGGAAGTTCATAATAAACGGTAGACCCACCCCTAGTATTTACCTTGTTGACTATCGATTTGCCCGCCTTAGGAAATATCTTAAGGAAGCGGTCAATGATGAATTCCTGGCTGATCGTAGGCCAGACTTCCCTGGTCGCATCATTCCACTGTCCCGCAGGGGTACGTCGCAGAAACCTGATTTGTGCAACCGAGCCCCCCATCTCCTGAATGCCAAGAAGGTGGCTGCCATCCTTCATGTTGAACAGGGCTAAATTGAACTTACTTATCAGTGCATTGCCTTCAACTTGGAGATAGCCATTGTGGTCATCCCTTAGCTTGATCAGGCTAGACCGGGCCCCCTGAGCCAGGTCCTTTCCGGTGGTGTCATCGATCATTCCAAGTAACTGCGATGGAGCATCAAGAAAGTAATCGGTGACGTTTCTGACTTGGCTATTGCTAATGTATGAAGCCTGATCTGTGGGTTCATTCATAGATGATTGAAGTGAGGATGCAGAATTCTGCGCAGACTCAGTTGTGTTGGTGACTGTTGGCGAAGGTTTTTGGTTCGATGTATCGCCGGGTCCTAATCTCTCCCGATACTGGTTACCGGTGGGTGCATTTTGCTGGGCTTGAATCCCTCTTCCGCTAGCTCGGCTGACACGAGTCAATAATATATAGAGAGGGTAGATCCCACTGATCCCAGTCGCGACTATCAGTGGGGCGAAAAACCCCACATTCTTATGCTTCCTTATCCAGCCCGTCTGATTATTCAATATGGCCTTCGCTGCGAAGAAGGACCCTACACCACAGGCGATGAGTATTGAGGGAATTAAAGTCACGGCAGCGCTAAATACGAATGCTCCATTCAAGGCCTGCGAAAGACCATTAACGGAGCCCGGCCGGAATTGGTCAGTGTTCACAATACCGATGAACCAAACGACAGCAACTAGTGCCAGCGCCAATGAAACCTTGGTCGCATTTCCCCAGAATGAGAAGTTGAATTGACTCGGGTCAGGAATATCAACAGGTCTTGTGCTTTGAGGAACAACGGCATTAGAGGACTGTGCTCCTGATTTGTCTTTACCTACCTGGACTTGGGGAAGGTTTTCAACAATCTCCATTGGGGCAGTCCGTTTGGCGGCCTGTTCATCGTTCTCGATTAATCCACCGAGGTTCTGTATAAGGTTTAGCCGGTTTAACACTGGTGCGAGGAACCCGGCCAACTGATTTGGTGTGTACACCGTATTGAGTATTACCAATCGCCCGTTCGACCAAGTAATTGAAATAATGGATTCGATTGTTGTGACTGTTGTTGTCGATAGCGCATTCAGGGCTTCCGCCATCACAACACCCTTCAAGGCCCCTTTGAGCCCGAAACCACCACCGACATAGCCTCCACCTTGTTGCTGGGTTACAGTCCCACGCCCCCCGAATTGAAGTTGCCCTAGGTCGCTGTAATTTATGTAAATAGGGTTGGAAAGATTCCCAATGAGAATGATGGCCACATCATTCTCAAAGAAGATGGTTGCACCTCCCGTGGACAGCCCAGATACGCCCTCAACCTCAAGGATCTTCCCGTCTAGGCGTCGGCGCTTTGGATCCGATAAGGCCGCGACCACATTCAGTCCAACATTCGAGTAGATTGCAAGTAATTCTCTGTTGAGTTTAGCGGTGTCCGCGAGGGGTCCATCATTCCATTGACTGCGACGCGACTCTCGCTGACAGGTCCCACATTTCCATTTCGAGACGCCGTCTTTTATTAAATGAGGGGACATGATGTTTGGTCGCAGGCAATGAGGGCAGAGCTTGATGAGAGTCTTTGAACCGCACTGCCCGCAATCCTTGTGGGATGCATCCAATGGGAAGGTGCCACCAGCCCCACAAACTACGCAGAAGGAAACAATCTCCCCGCCCAGTAGAGGCAATCCGTCTTTCGTTATTGCTCCGTATGTTGATTGGCTGCGGCTTTCCAAGGCTATCGGAAGGGGTGTGGCCTCTTGGCTGGGTTGAGCCTTCTGGACTGGACTGGTTGCCTCAGCCCTGTGCGGAATAGCCTCTTGGCTTTCGTTTCCAATGCGAAGTTTGTTTCCGCAGGAGGAACAAAAGGACGCTTCGTCCGGTACCGATTTGCCGCACTGGTCGCAAAACACTGTCCCTCCAAAGCGAACGACTCTCAGTTGGTAGTCTTCAAAATGTCTAAAATCTGGCTCTCCTGAATCGACCATCTCAAGGGAACTCTTGAATGCCAATTGAGGGGGGCGGTGCGGGGCTCTGTGATCCGAGCACTCTCCGTTCCCCAAAAAACGTCATGATTCGACCCAGTTCGGGAGCGGATTTTGGGGAAATTTTGGGGATGAAAGACAAAAGGCCCGGTTTCCCGGGCCTAAGTGCTTTATTTACTGGTAGGGCTAACGGGATTTGAACCCGTGTTACCGCCGTGAAAGGGCGGTGTCCTGACCCCTAGACGATAGCCCCTTGGGGTGGAACTTGGTGGGCCCTGCGGGATTTGAACCCGCGGCCAACGGCTTAAAAGGCCGCTGCTCTACCGCTGAGCTAAGGGCCCTTGCCGGTGGTTCCAGGTCCACGAGCCCTCGAGCGCGCGGTGCACGCGAGCGTGCGGTGCCTGGATGGGCAGGAGGATCAGTTTGCCCGTGAACGGGCTGAAGGTCAACCCAGGAGCGCTTCCAGCAGGGTCCCCGGATAGACGCAGCCCTCGGCGCGATCTGGGCCGGTGCTGAGGTAGGTGATGGGCACGTCGACGCTGCCTGCCAGGGCTTCGAGGTAGGCCCTGGCCTCGGTGGGGAGCTTGCGGGGATCGGTGATGCCGCGCGTGCTGGACCAGCCCTTGAAGCGCTTCACCTCGGGCTGGAGCTCACGCCAGTCGGCGGAGCAACTGGGGAGTTGGGTGGTGAGGGTGCCTTCGCCGGTGCGATAGCCCACGATGAGACCCACCTCGTCCAGGCCGTCCAGCACATCGAGCTTCATGATGGCCAGGCCGTCCACACCATTGGTGCGGCAGGCGTGGGCGGTGATGGGGGCGTCGAACCAACCGCAGCGCCGGGGGCGACCCGTGGTGGTGCCGAATTCGCGGCCCACCTCGCGGAGGCGGTCGCCGGTGGCATCCAGCAGCTCGGCGGGGAAGGGGCCGGCGCCGACGCGGGTGGTGTAGGCCTTGGCGATGCCCAGGATCCTGTCAAGGGCCTTGGGGGGCATCCCCGTGCCGGTGAAGAGGCCGCCCAGGCTGCAGTTGCTGGAGGTGACGAAGGGGTAGGTGCCGTGGTCGATGTCCAGCAGGGTGGCCTGGGCGCCCTCGAAGAGGATGCTGTCGCCGCGCTTCCAGGCGGTCATCAGGTGGCCCTGGGCATCGCCGATGAAGGCAAGGAAGGGCTCGGCGGTGCGCAGCAGGCCCTCGACGATGGCCTCCAGCGTCGGCAGGCCTCCTTCGGAACCCAGGCGCAGGCGGACTTCGTCGTAGCCGGGTCGGATGCGCTCCGCCAGGGTCTCGGGATGGTGCAGGTCGCCCAGGCGCACGCCCATGCGGGCCGCCTTCATCTCGTAGGCGGGCCCGATGCCGCGGCCCGTGGTGCCGATCTTGGCGCCCACCTTGTCGGCCCTGACCTCGCGCCACTGGTCCAGGGCGATGTGGTGGGGCAGGATGATGTGGGCCTTCTCGGAGAGCAGGAGGCGGCCCTGGAGGTCGAACCCTCGCGCCTTGAGGCGGTCCAGTTCCTGCTGCAGGACCTCGAGGTTCAGCACCACGCCATTGCCGACCACCAGGAAGCAGCCGGGGTGCAGGGCGCCGCTGGGCACCTGGTGCAGGGCGATGCTCTGGCCATCGACCACCACCGTGTGGCCGGCGTTGTTCCCGCCCTGGAAGCGGACCACCTGGCGGAAATTGGGGCTGAGCAGGTCCACGACCTTGCCTTTGCCCTCGTCCCCCCACTGGAGGCCCAGGATCGCAAGATTGGTCCAAGCCAGGCTCATGTCGCCCTCCAAGCCTTCCAGGATAACGCCAGGCAGCGGTTCTGTCCCGGCCTCATGGGGTACGGACCGGGGCAGGACCGGGACAGGGCTGGCGGAAGGCGTTACCCTGGTAGACCGCGCAGGAACCATCCCGGTCCCGGCGCCATCCATGACCCGGAAGGGTGTCCTGTGTTCGAAAAATTCACTGAAAAAGCCCGTCGCGTGATGTTCTTCGCCCGCTATGAGGCGAGCCAGTTCGGTGCGGAAAGCATCCAGAGCGGCCACCTCCTGCTGGGGCTGCTCCGGGAGTCGGAGAAAACCAGCACCCAGCTCCTCGAGCGCATGGGCGTGCAGGTGAGCAGCCTGCGCGAGCGCCTGGTGGCGGCCCTCACCCCCAAGGACAAGAAGATCACCCCCAGCAGCACCAGCATCGACATACCGATGGAGGAGGAGGTCAAGCACATCCTCCAGCACGCCACGTCGGAGAGCGCCAAGCTCAACCACAAGCATGTGGGAGCCGAGCACCTCCTGCTGGGCATGCTGCGGGAGGAGGGCTGCCTGGCCGGGCGCCTCCTGAAGGAGTCGGGCGCGGACCTGATTGCCGCCAAGGAGATCCTGCTGGAGAGCAGCAAGGAAGAGAAGATCGCTAAAAAGAAGAAGGAACACCCCCTCCTGTCCGAGTTCGCCCGCAACCTCTCGGAGATGGCGGAGCGGGGCATCTTCGACAACCTCATCGGCCGGGACGCGGAGGTGGAGCGCATCGTCCAGATCCTCAGCCGCCGACGCAAGAACAACCCGATCCTCCTTGGCGAGGCTGGCGTGGGCAAGACCGCCATCGTGGAGGGCCTGGCCCAGAAGATCCACGAGGGCATCGTGCCCCCCAGCCTGGCGGACAAGCGGATCTATGCCCTGGATCTCAGCCTCGTGGTCGCGGGTACCAAGTACCGCGGGCAGTTCGAGGAGCGGCTGAAGTCCATCATCGCCGAGGCCAGCAAGGACACGAGCGTGGTGCTGTTCATCGATGAGATCCACTCCCTCATCGGCACGGGGGCCGCCGAGGGCAGTCTGGACGCGGCCAACATCCTCAAGCCGGCCCTCAGCCGTGGCGAGATCCAGTGCATCGGTGCCACCACCCACAAGGAATACGCCAAGTACATCGACAAGGACCGCAGCCTGGTCCGTCGCTTCCAGCCGGTCACCGTGAATCCGCCGGACGAGACCGAGAGCCTGCGGATCATCGAAGGCATCCGCAGCCGCTACGAGCTGTTCCACCGGGTCCGGTACACGCAGAAGACCATGGAGGCCTCGGTCTACCTGTCCAACCGGTACATCACCGACCGCTTCCTGCCCGACAAGGCCATCGACCTCCTGGACGAGGCCGGGGCCCGGGTGAAGCTGCGGGTGGGGCCGGGCGGATCATCCTCGGAGGGGCAGACCCTCGAGGACGAGCTCCACCATGTCATCAACGAGATGAACGAGGCCGTACTCAGCCGGGACTTCGAGAAGGCCGTGCTCCTGCGCCAGAAGGAGCTGCAGCTTCGCGACGAGATCCAGAAGAACCGCTCGGACCTCACCGACGAGGACTACGCCCGGTTTCCGGAGGTCACGGAACAGGACATCGAGGATGTGGTGGCCAGCTGGACCGGCATTCCGGTCAAGGCCCTCAAGGGGGACGAGAAGGCCAACATGGTGAACATGGAGTCCAGGCTCAACGAGCGGGTCATCGGCCAGCCCGAGGCCGTGAGCGCCGTGGTAAGGGCCGTGCGCCGGGCACGGACGGGCCTCAAGAACCCCAACCGGCCCATGGGCTCGTTCTTCTTCCTCGGCCCCACAGGCGTGGGCAAGACCGAACTGGCCAAAACCCTCGCGGACTTCCTCTTCGGGGATGCCAAGAAGATGATCCGGTTCGACATGTCCGAGTACATGGAGAAGCACGAAGTCTCCAAGCTGCTTGGGGCCCCTCCGGGCTACGTGGGCTACGAAGAAGGGGGCATGCTGACGGACCGCATCCGGCGGAACCCTTACTGTGTGCTGCTCTTCGACGAGATCGAAAAAGCCCACCCCGACCTGATCAACATCCTGCTCCAGATCTTCGACGACGGTCAGGCTTCGGACGCCTTCGGGAACCTGGTGGACTTCAAGAACACCATCATCATCATGACCTCCAATGTGGGCAGCCGGGAGCTGCTGTCCGAGAAGAACCTCGGCTTCGTCGAGCAGGATGGCCGTCCAGACGCCAAGACCGGGGACGCGATGAAGGTCCTCAAGCGCACCTTCCCGCCAGAATTCCTGAACCGCATCGATGAAATCGTGGTGTTCAACCGCCTGGGCGACGAAGAGTTGCGCAAGATCGTCCGCCTCCTGGTGAAGGACCTCAACATCACCCTCCAGAAACACAACCTGGTCGTCTCCCTCACGGACGCGGCCTGCGACTGGCTGGTGAAGACGACCCTGCGCGACCGGGCCTACGGGGCCCGGCCCCTGCGCAGGGCCATCCAGAAGCAGGTGGAGGACCCCCTCGCCGAGCTGATGGTCGGACAGGAGACGGTGCCTTCCGGTTCAGTGAACTTTGATCTGGTGGACGAGAAACTGGTCCCCACCCTGTCTGATACCGGAGACGTGGCCGCAGGCCAGGAAACCCATCTGGTCGGAGCGCCTGAATGACGCAGCAAAGCATGGCTTGGAACCGGGTCCGGCCCCGGTTGTGGAGGGGCATGCTGCCCCTCGCCCTTGTGGCGCTCGTGGCCGGATCGGCCTCTCCCCTGAAGGGCCAGGACATCGAACCCATTGTCGCGATCCAGGTGCTGGGCGCCCAGAAGCAGACGGCGGAGACGGTCATCTTCAAGTCCGGCGTGAAGGTGGGCGACGACCTGCGGAACCTCGACTTCACGGCGATTCTGGAGAAGCTCTGGGCCAGCGGATCCTTCGACGACATCAAACTCGAACTGGAGGACGCCCCCGGCGGCAAGAAGCTGGTGATCCGGATCAAGGAGCGGCCCCTGGTCAAGGAGATCGACTACCGCGGCGGCACCGAGGTCGGGCTCACCAACATCAAGGACAAGGTCAAGGAGAAGAAGCTCACCATCAATCCGGACACGGTCTACGATCCCGAGGCTGCCAGGAAGATCAAGGACCTGATCATCGAGCAGGCCGGTGAGAAGGGGTTCCGGACCCCGGTGGTGGACATCTCCCTCGAGCCCATGGCGGGAGGCGTGGCCCGGCTGGTGTTCGACATCAAGGAGGGGGGCAAGGCCAAGATCTACATGGTGGCTTTCCGGGGCAACAAGGTCTTCAGCAGTTCCCAGCTCCGCAAGGTCATGAAGAAGACCCGGAAGCACTGGATGTTCAGCTGGCTGACGACCCACGACCTCCTCGTGGACAAGAACCTGGAAGAGGACCTCGAGAACCTCAAGAAGGCCTACTGGCGGAAGGGCTACAAGGATGTCTTCGTGGGCAAGCCCGTCATCGAGGTCGAGGACCGGACCACCGACAAGCAGAAGAAGAAGAACGAGCAGCGGGTCAAGGAGGCCAAGACACCCAAGTACGATCTCAGGGCCTCCCTGACCATTCCCATCCTGGAGGGAGAGCGGTACTTCGAGGGCAGCTTCACGGTGGAGGGCGGGAAGCTCTTCAAGCCCGAGTTCTACCTGGAGAAGTATGCGGAAGTGAAGCGGGACGACAGCTCCTTCCTCATGAAGATCTTCAACATCAAGCCCTCGCTAGAATCCCCCAAGCCCGGGGCCAAACCGGTGCCTTTCGACCTGGATGCGGTGAATCAGACCGTGGACAAGGTCAAGGAGGCCTATTCCAACCAGGCCTACATCCTGTTCCGGGCCGAAAAGAAATTCGACGTGCATGAAGAGGGCGGCGTCAAGAAGGTGGACACCACCCTGAAGCTGAACGAGGGTGAGCCCTACACCATCCGTAAGATCGAGTTCGAAGGCAACCTCACCACCAAGGACAAGGTGCTGCGCCGCAGCATGCTCATGCGGGAGGGCGACCTCTTCCAGACGGACCGGTTCAAGGACTCGCTGCTGAGCATTAGCCAGCTGAGCTTCTTCGACGTGAAGGGCTCCGAGCCCAAGGTGGATCTCGTACCGGACAAGTCCCAGGTGGACGTGGTGATCAAGGGGGAAGAGACCGGGGTGAACGAGGTGCTCTTCCAGGGCGGCTACGGCTCCCTGTTCGGGTTCTCCCTCGGCGTGAGCTTCTCCACCCGGAACCTGGGTGGCGGTGGCGAGACCCTGTCCGTGAGCGAGAACCTGGGGAAATACTCGAGAAGCACCACGCTGGGGTTCACCGAGCCCTTCGTGTTCGATCTCCCCTACTCCTTCTCGTCCAGCGTCTCCAACGGCATGGCGGACTACGATGCCTCCCGGGTGGGGATCGCGAACGCCTACAAGCAGTACACGCGCAGCCTGGGCCTCTCGGTCGGTGCCCGGCTCAGCAACTGGCTTCCGGACAAACCCTGGGCCTGGTTCACCACCTACTCCACGGGCTACACCTTCTCGCTCATCCGCATCCAGGGGGGGCAGAACTTTTACTTCCGGGACACTCCGGAGATCCTTTCCTCCTCCATCAGCCAAAGCATCACCTACAGCACCGTCAACCACCAGTTCAAGCCCACCGATGGCACCCGGGCCTCCTTCTCCCTGGAGTACGGCGGGTGGCAGTTCGGCGGCGATGTGCCCTACCTACGGGCCACCTGGGATGTGGCGAAGTTCGTGAGCTTCAGCGAACGGAACATCTTCGCCTTCAACGCTTCCTATGGGTACCTGCAGAACATGGGCATTGACCCCATTCCGCTCTACAACCTGTACCGGCCCGGGGGCGAGAACAGCATCCGGGGCTACCTGTACGGCCAGGTGGGCTCTGTCATGCTCGACAACAACCAGCACCCGGTGGTCGTGGGCGGCAACAAGCAGTTCATCCTGAACGCCGAGTACCAGTTCAAGATCGCGGACGAGTTCCGCCTGGTGTTCTTCTACGACGCGGGCAACGCCTGGTCCTCGGGCACGAAGATCTTCAGCCGCAATGAAGTGACCTACCTGGACCAGAACAACAATTCCTACTCCTACACCAATCCCACCCTGGTGCGGTCCGCCGGCCTGGAATTCCGCTTCTTCCTGCCCATCAGTCCCGCGCCCCTGCGGCTGATCTGGTCCAGGAAACTGAATCCCTATGCCTTCGACACCCAGAGCAAGACGGACTTCCAGTTCTCCATCGGAACCACCTTCTGACTTCTGCCGGGAATGCCCGCCATTCCACGCTATCATCCCCCCCTTGCTATGGAGTTTCCATGCGCCTGCTTGCTCCTTCCGCAGCCCTGTGCTTGTCCGCAGCCCTTGCCGCGCCCCTGGCGGCCCAGGAGGCACCCCGGTTCGCCTTCTTCAGCCTCAACCAGCTGGTGCATACGTCCAAGAAGGCCGGAGCCATCTTCTCTGAGCTCGAGATCACCGGGAAGAACCTGCAGGAGAAGCTGCAGGCCAAGGGCCAGGAACTGCAGGCGCTCCAGCAGCAGCTGAACTCCCCGAGCCTGGACCCCGACAAGAAGGAGGTCCTGGCCAAGAAGTACCAGTTCGCCGAGTTGGAAGGCAAGAACATGCAGCAGGAAAGCCAGCAGGAATACCAGAAGGTGGAAAAGCGAGTGGGCGAAGCCATCACCAAGCTTGCGGCCCCCATCGTCGAGCAGCTGGCCAAGGAGCAGAAGCTCCAGCTGGTCCTGTCCGACCAGGCTGTGCAGATCCTTTCCTGGGGGGATCAGGACTGGATGAAGGCCTTCACCACCGAGGTGGCCAAGCGGCTGGATGCCGGTGAGCCGGCTGCTCCCGCTCCCGCCCCGGCATCCAAGCCCGCTTCCGGGAAGCCGGCCTCTCCGAAGAAGTAACCCGGCCACCGACGGCCCCATGAGATGACCGCCGCCCAACGGCTGCTCCTGCTGCTCACCGGGATCAACCTGGTGAACTACCTGGACCGGTACGTGGTGGCGGCCGTCCTGGAGCCCCTGGGGCGGGAACTGCACCTCACCGATGCGCAGCTGGGCCGCCTGACCCTGGTCTTCATCCTGGTCTACATGGGGGCCGCACCGCTCTTCGGGTACCTGGCGGACCGCTTCCACCGGCCCCGGCTCGTGGCCGGCGGCGTGATCCTGTGGAGCCTGGCCACCCTGGGCGCGGCCTTCGTCCACAGCTATCCGGCCCTGCTGCTGACGCGGTCCCTGGTGGGCGTGGGAGAGGCCGCCTACGCGACCCTGGGTCCGGCCATGCTGGCCGACGGTTTCCCCGAATCCGACCGCGCCAAGGCTTTCACCTGGTTCTACCTGGCCATCCCGTTGGGCAGCGCCTTCGGCTATGGGCTGGGGGGCCTGGTGGCCGGTGCCTGGGGCTGGCGAGCCTCCTTCCTGGCCGCAGGCCTTCCGGGGCTGATCCTGGCCCTGTGGATTGCCCTCCAGCCGGACCCGATCCGGGGGGCCATGGACCTCGTGCCGGATGCGGAGGGCTTCCTGCCCTATGCCAGTCGCCTGCGGCACCTCTTCCTCAATCGGATCTGGCTGGCCTGCACCGCGAGCTATGTGGCCTACACCTTCGCCATGGGTGCCCTCAGCATGTGGGGGCCCACGCTGCTGCAGCGGCGCTTCGCCGTCAGCACCGCCAGAGCGGGCCTGGTGTTCGGGGGGCTGGCCGTGGTGACGGGCATCCTCGGCACCTTCCTGGGCGGCTGGCTCACGGACCGCTGGCAGAAGCGCTGGCCCGATGCGGGCGCGGGAATCTCGGGCCTCAGCCTGCTGGCCGCGGTCCCGGTGGTGGCCTGGGCCCTGGGCACCCTCCGCCTCGAGACCGCCTACCTGACGTTCTTCCTGGGCATGCTCCTGCTCTTCGTGAACACCAGCCCGGTGAACGCCCTGACGGTGAGCTGCCTCCCGGCCAGTGTCCGGGCCACCGGCATCGGGCTGAACGTGCTCTTCATCCACCTCCTGGGGGACGCCATCAGCCCCGAGCTGGTGGGCCGGCGGACGGACGCCCTCCACGCCCAGGGCCTCTCCGGGGGGGATGCCCTGGCCCGGGCGCTCATCATGGTGCTTCCAGCCATTGCCCTCAGCGGCCTGGCGCTCAGGTGGGCCCGCCGCGGGCCCCGGCAGGCCTGGGAAAAGGCATAGCAAAAGGCGGGACCGAAGTCCCGCCTTTCCTGGAAGCAGGTGCCGATCAGTGGCCGAGGATCGTGATGCGCTCCGGGGCCTGGAAGATCATGGACTGGGGCAGGGCCACGGGGGAGACCGTGGGCATGGTGGCGCTCTGCTGGGTGGGATCCACGACAAGGCCCGTGTTCAGCCAGTAGGAGAGCTGGCGCTGGCCCAGGGTGATGCCGACAGGGTTCGCCGGGTTGATGAGGAAGGCGTGGGCGATGCCGGTCTGGTCGAACTGGAAGTAGCCTTCCTTCGGGGCCGTGGCCAGCGCCGAGATGGCCGCGGGCAGGACCTTCGGAGTCAGGGGGCTCAGGGAACTGAACAGGAAGGGATTCCCGACCACACCCGCGGCGTGGGCCGTGGGGAGGGCCCCGCCCACCAGGTACGTGCCGCCGGCGGTGTAGGCCAACTGGGAGAAGTTGGGGGCGATGGCCGCGGCGGCGGCGGAGCCCAGGACCGCCTCACCACCCAGGGCGCTGGCGAAGTAGCGGGTGAAGGTGTTGCTGATCACCTGGTCGCCGTCGGTGCTGGTGGTATAGCCGTACTGATCGAAGGCGGAGGAGGTGGCCTCCTGGACCACCAGGCGTCCGGAAAGGCGGCTGGGCAGGCCCGGGGCCAGGGGCGCAGTGATGCTGGCGGGGTCGGCGGGGTCCACCACGGACTGGGTGACCTGGAAGAACTGGTGATAGGTGGGGCTGTTCTTCACGATGCCCACGGCGGCGAGGCCCGCATCCACGGTGGGGCCGAAGGCGGGGCTCTTCTGGATCAGGTAGGCCGTGCGCCCACCCGGGTTGTTGAGGAAGCCCTTCATGTCACTGCTCAGGGTCGTCTGGCTGTAGGGTGCGCCGGTGGGGCTCAGGGTCGTGTTGGAGGCCAGGTAGTAGGAGCCCACGATGGCCCCGAGGCTCACGCCCACGAACTTGATGTTGCTGGGGGCGGTGGTGATGTCGGGGGTGCTGGCGGCCAGGCCGTTGGCGGCCAGGGCGGTGCTGAGGCCGCCGGTCTTGAGGACGAATTCCAGCCGGCTGAGGTTGACCACGGACTGCTGGAGGTTGGTGCGGGTGGCCAATGGCGCGCCGATGGCCATGAAATCCTGGCCCCACTGGGAGCCCGTGGTGTGGCCCTTGATCTGGTTCTGGCCATGCAGGGGCAGGTCGATGGCGATGAGGGCATAGCCCTGGGCCGTGAGCGTCTGCGCCAGGGCGATGACGGTCTCCTTCTGGGACGTGATGCCGTGCTGGTAGATGACGACTGGATAGCCGTTGGCAGGGCGGGTCACGGTGGCGGGATCGGGTGCGATGTAGACGAAGTTCAGGGTCCGGTCCGTGTGGTAGAAGCCCGTGAGCTTGTGGGTGGTGGCATCCCGGAAGGCCTGGGTGACCCCGGAGCCGGGGTTGTAGGAGGGATAGACGCCGCCCAGGGTCACGCCCTGCAGGTCCATGGTGGCCTTGTTGGCGGCCATGACGACGGGATCGATGTTGAGGTCGCCGCTGGCGAAGGTGCCCAGCGCCACGAGGCCCACGCTGGCCGGGGCGGGCGTGGCGGTGCCCATCACGCTGGTCCAGTAAGCGCTGGGGGTCGGCAGGGGCGAGGCGGCGCCCTTCACCATGAGGGTGCTGGCGCCGAACCCGGAGACCGCGTTGGACCAGGTCTTGCCGGGCAGTCCGCCGAGGGCCGCCAGGGTCGAGCCCGCGGCGAAGGCGCGCAGTTCGGCCTCGACGGGGACGAGGGTGCTGGGGGATCCCACGGGGTCCGGGGCAATGAACCCCGCACCGGTGGTGATGAACCGGCCCAGGAGGGAGATGTTGGCGCGGCTGGTGACGGTCGTGGTGGCCGACGCGGTGATCAGGTCGTTCATCACCTTGTGGTAGCCCGAGAACAGGATGTTGGTTCCGCTGGTGACGTCCTCCCAGATGGGATCCAGCTGGTTCAGGGGGGCAGGGGCGCTCAGGAGGGACACCGGGGACTTGAGGGCCTCGAACTCAACCGAGGCGGAAACATATCCGTTCGTGGCGGCGTCCAGCACCCGGTTGGTCACCACGTAGAGGTAGCGGGTGCCGGGCAGCAGGGGGAAGTTCGGGAACAGGAAGAGGTCCGTTCCTCCCGTGGTGTACTGGTAGCTGAACATCCCGGAGATGTCGGTAAAGCCCAGGGGATTGTTCTCGGTGCCAGCGGCATCGGGGGTGATCTGGAAGACCTTGATGTTCGCGGCGGTCACGGTGCTGGCCACGACCGGGGCCGAGAACTGTATGTAGATGGGGGCGTTGATGCCCGATACGGCATTGGTGCCGCCCACTTCATGGAGGTTGACGTAGGCCAGGGCCTGCGGCGGCGTCAGGGGTGTGTTGGCGGCGAGTCCCACCAGGGGATCGGTGGCGGTCGCCGTGGCCAGCACGTTCGGGAGGGGTACGTTGCCGTTGGCAGGATCGAACACCACCGTGGTGGCGCTGGGGGTGCTCGCGGTGACGGGGACGGGGGCATTGGAATTCCCGCCGCCACTGCACCCGAAGGCGAGCATCAGGGGTAGGCCCAGCAGCATGAGGCTTAGGGATCGACGCATGAATTGACCTCCAGGGGGGAGTGGGAGAAAGACGGAGTGGATTGGTTCCAAGACGATAGGACCGTCCCGGAGGGAATTCCAGGGAAAAGGAAGGAGCCCCCGGGGGGGCTCCTTTGCGATGGACAGGGTGTCTATTCGGTGATGGCGAAGACCACCTTGTCGTTCTTGAACCTGCTCACGGTGATGAGCTCCACGGTGGCGGTCTGCTTGTCCTCGCTGAGGGTGAGCTTGTAGTGCTCGTCCTTCAGGTAGGAGCCCGGCACCACGTTCACCTTGCCAATCCGCTTGAGCCCCAGGTCGGCGGCCCTGATGGTGATGGTCTTGCCGTTCCGGAGGTCGAGGCTGTGGGTGAAGACCTCGTCGCGCCAGTTCTTGCCCGCGCGATCCCTGGCGAAGATGGGGATCTCGATGACGCCATCGGCCTTCAGCGTGTCGCGCTTGCCCACGACGTAGTGCAGGGAGTTCAGCTTGGCCAGCTGGCCGGCGTTGTCGAGTTGCAGCTTGGTCCGCTCCTCGATGAGGTTGCTGCGCTCGGTCTGGAGGCTGGTGATCTCCTCCTCGATTTTCTGCTTCTGGCTCGCCAGGTCGGAGACTTCCTCCTGCAGCTTCTCGTTCTGGGCCACGGCCTCGTCGCGCTCTCCCTCGATCTTCTCTCGCTCCTGGCGCATGAGGTCGTTGGGGCTGATCTTGGCCCTGCCCTGGGACACCCAGGTCCCGTAGGTGCCGTTGGCATAGAAGTGGTAGACCTCGAAGCCCGGGGCCAGCTTGTCCAGGATGGCCACACGGCTCACCAGCTTCTTGGCCTCGGCTTCAGGCACACCCTTCTTCTTGAGGAAGCGCATGGCCATGCCGTAGTGGTTGTCGTTGAGCCTGGCCACGTCGGGCTTGGGCAGGTCGGCCTTGAGCTTGGCGAGCTTGGTGTTCAGTTCCTTGATCTCCTTGTCCTTGTCCAGTACCTCCTGGAGCAGGGCCTGGTAGGAGCTGTTCTTTTCGTTCTTGATCCGCTCCTCGAGGGCCTTCTTCTGGTCATCGGTGAGCTGGAGGGTCTCGGTATTGGGCCTGATGTCGTTGACGCCAGCCTGGGCCAGCTTCTTCTGCTCCTCGCTGCCGGCCTGGTTCAGCTGCTGGCTGGTCTTGTCGGCCTCGGCGGCCTTCTGGGTCAATTCCCGGATCTGGGGGTCCTCCCGCTTGCAGGCGGTGGAGACCAGCACGAGGGGCACGGCCATCAGGGCCAGGGCCAGCGTCGTGCGGCGGAATGGATTCATGAGTTCCTCCACGGGTTGCGGCTAGGGGCGCTTCTAGGGTGGCAAACTTCCCACCTTAGTCCTTCAGTCTAGGACATGGCAAGGGTTCCCGCCTCATCCGAAAGATGTAGGCTCAGCGGACCCCGCGGTATACTCGTTGTCCCCTCCAGGTCGTCCCTCGAAGGGGTTCCGAGGAGTCCGCATGGCCACCCAGGGGCGTCACCTGTTCACATCCGAGAGTGTCACCGAAGGGCACCCCGACAAGATGGCGGACCAGATTTCCGATGCCGTGCTGGATGCGGCCCTGAAGGACGACCCCCGCAGCCGAGTGGCCTGCGAGACGCTCCTGACCACCGGGCTGGTGCTGGTGGCGGGCGAGATCACCACCCAGACTTACATCCCCGTGGCCACGCTGGTCCGGGACGTGGTCAAGGACATCGGCTACGACCACCACATCAAGGGCTTCGACTACGCCACCTGCGCGGTCATGGTGACCATCGACCAGCAGAGCCCCGACATCGCCATGGGCGTGGACACGGGCGGCGCCGGCGACCAGGGCCTGATGTTCGGCTATGCCTGCAGCGACACGCCGGAGCTGATGCCCGCCCCCATCCACTTCAGCCACCTGCTGACCCGGCGGCTGTCCGAGGTCCGCAAGAACGGCCAGCTGCCCTGGCTGCGCCCGGACGGGAAGTCCCAGGTCACCGTCGAGTTCGACGGCGACAAGGTCCGGCGCATCCACACGGTCGTCATCTCCACCCAGCATGACGAGCACGTCACCCAGAACGCCATCCGGGACAGCATCCTCCAGGACGTGATCAAGGCTTCGCTTCCGGCGGAGCTGCTGGACGCAGAGACCATCTACCACGTGAACCCCACGGGGCGCTTCGTGGTGGGCGGCCCCATGGGCGATACGGGGCTCACGGGCCGCAAGATCATCGTGGACACCTACGGCGGAACCGGCCACCACGGGGGCGGGGCCTTCTCCGGCAAGGACCCCAGCAAGGTGGACCGCAGCGCCGCCTACATGGGCCGCTACATCGCCAAGAACATCGTGGCCGCGGGCCTGGCCAGCCGCTGCGAGATCCAGCTGGCCTACGCCATCGGCGTGGCGGAGCCGGTCTCGATCGCCGTGGACACCTTTGGCACCGGCCAGGTGTCCGACGAGGCCATCGTGCGGGCCGTGCGCGAGGTGTTCAGCTGCACACCCAAGGCCATGATCGAGGCCCTGGACCTGCGCAAGCCCATCTACCGCGCCACCTCGGCCTACGGCCACTTCGGTCGCCCCGAGTTCAGCTGGGAGAAGACGGACCGGGTCGAAGCGCTCTGCAAGGCCGCAAAGTAGCTTTCCACTGGTCCCCAGTCCTTCGTGCCGCAAGCATAAGGCCTGGGCTATTCGCGAAGCAGGCCAGACACCTGCACCTGGTTCCGGCCGTTCTGTTTGGCGTGGTAGAGCGCTTCGTCGGCGTACTTGAGCAGGTCCTCCGCCTGGGGGACCTCGCCCTGGCCATCCCGGGCCGCGATCCCCATGCTGGCGGTCTTCCTCAGGGTGACGCCGTCGAGCTGGTGCTCGATCTCGGAGAACCGTATGCGCAGGTTCTCGGCCACCTGGAGGGCGGCTGGGACGTCGGTGTGGGGGAGCACCAGCGTGAATTCCTCGCCCCCGTAGCGGGCGGCGAGATCCGTGGTCCGCACGCAGGACTTGAGCATGGCCCCGATGTTTCGCAGCACTGCATCGCCCATGGCGTGTCCGTGGGTGTCGTTCACCTGCTTGAAGTGGTCGATGTCGATCATGACCACGGAAAGGGGCGTCTTGTAGCGCTGGGCCCGGGAGACCTCCTCATCCAGCCGCGACATGAGCCGCCTGCGGTTGGCCAGGCCCGTGAGCGGGTCGGTGATGGCCAGAGCCTCGAGCTGGGCGTTCTTCTCCATCAGCTCGTCCTGGAGGAGCTTCAGCTTGGTGTGGATGCGCACCCGGGCCAGGAGCTCCTTTTCGTGAAAGGGCTTGGTGACGTAGTCGGAGGCCCCCCGCTCGAGGATCTCGGCCTTGCGGTTGAGGTCGTCCTCGGCGGTGAGGATGATGACGGGGATCTGCTCCAGCTCCTTGCGGCTGGCCTTGAGGCCCAGGAACTTGAGCCCGTCGAAGCCCGGCATGACCAGGTCGCAGAGCACCAGATCCGGTGGATGTTCCATGATGGTCTTGAAGGCCGTCAGACCGTCCGAGGCCTCCATGAAGTGCGAGAAATCGCCATCCTTCATGAGGACGGCCTTGATCTCGCTGCGGATCATGGCGTTGTCATCCACGATGAGGATGCGGCCTCCCATCAGGTCTCCTTCGCGGCGCTTTGGAGGCGCGTCAACCAGCCTTCCCAAGACTGTAGATCGAACGGAGGCGCCGGTGGCAGATGGCGGCGCATGGAGCGGTTGCTCTCCAGGGCCTTGTCGCAGAGCGAGGCCGGCAGTCGCCCTGCGGCCTCCGCACAGGCGGTCCAGCCCCCGGGCGTCTGGCAGACCAGCAGCCATTGGTGGCCGGCCTCCAGGGAGCGGCTCACCCGCTCATCCCAGTTCCACTCGGCACAGCCGCCCATCTCCAGATCGTCCGGCAGGAAGCGGCCCCGGAGACCCCAGGGATTGTCTTGCACGGAGCCCCGGTGCAGGCTCGCCGGAAGGGAACCACTGGCGGGGGTGCGGAGGTGGGCCACCATCACGAGGCGGTCGGCGTGGGCCAGGGGGAGGAAGGCCTGAGCATTGCGATCCACCTTCCCGCCGTCCTCCAGGACCGGCAGGCCCTGGTGGCTGTCCAGTGTGGTGCCGCCCAGTCCCGGGAAATGCTTGAGACACCCCCGCACCCCGGCGGATTCGAGGCCGTGCAGGAAGGCCCCGGCGGCGGCGGCGGCCTCCAACGACACTTCGCTGGCGGCCCGGTCGCCGATCCCGGCCCCCGGGTGCCCGTCCCAGAGGTCCAGCACGGGGGCGAAATCCACATTGAATCCAAGCATCCGGAGCCCCTCGCCCCAGAGGGCGCCCCAGGCCGAGCAGGCCCGGGCCCCATCCCGGGTCCAGAGCCGGCGAAGCGAAGGTGTGGGGCCGGTCCAGGGCCGCAGGCGGCTCACGGCGCCTCCCTCCTGGTCCACGGCCACGGCCAGGGGCAGTTCGGAGCCGAAGCGGGCCTGGAGGCCGTCGATGAGCCGCCGGCAGCGTGCGGGCCCGCCCAGGGGATCCGGGTCCAGGTTGCGGGCGAAGAGGATGATGCCGCCCGGGTCGAAGGGCAGCGCGACCTCGGCCGGATCGAGACCGAGGAAGCCGGTCCAGAGGAGCTGGTGCGCGCAGATCATCCCCTCACCTTACCCGGAGCATGAGCTCAAGGTGCCTGGCGAGGAGGAGAAAGGCAGGGTCGGTTTCCACGAAGGCCGAGCGATCCGAGAAGCCCAGGTAGAGCCAGCCGGCATTCCCCAGGGGCAGGAAGTGTTCTTCGGGGTAGCCCAGGCCCGGGGCCCTCAGCGGGCCCGGATGAGGCCGATCCAGTTGCGGGGGGAGGGGCAGGGGTCCACGGGACGCCACGAGGGACAGGAACCCGTCTGCTTTCCGCCGGTAGCAGGCCAAGCCGTCCGGGTGCCAGCGGCTGCCAAGCCGGTCCAGGAAGGGGTCCAGCGAGGAGGCAAGGGAGGCCGATTCCAGGTTCCCCAGGCTGAGATCGCACAAGGCCAGGGCCTCCTGGTGAGTCTCCTGGAGGTCTCGGCTGCGGCTCAGGATGCGGTCTTCCAACTCATCCTGGTAGGCCCGGACCTTGCTAAGCAGGGCCGCGTGGTCCAGGGCCCGGTTCAGCACCGCCTCGATTTCGGCGAGGCGGAAGGGTTTCTGGATGAGGTCGTAGGCCCCCCGTTTCAGGGCCTCGACGCTGGTGTCGAGGGTGGCGTAGGCGGTGATGAGGATGCAGAGCGTGTCCGGAAACCGGTGCCGGATCGCCCCGATGAGTTCGAGGCCTGTCTGGCCGCCGGGCATGTTGAAGTCCGTGAGCACCACCGGGAAGGCCCGCTCGGCCATGCGCGCCAGGGCCGCCTCGCCGCTGGCCACGGCTTCGGCGGAGTAGCCCTGATCGGCCAGGGCCTCAAGGAGGGTCGTTCGAATCTCGATCTCATCGTCGACGATGAGGATGGGGTCCTGAATCATGGGACGCGCCCCTGAACCATCGTGCGCTCGTAGATGCGCGCTTCCAGGAAGATGCGCAGCACTTCCGCGTCCAGCAGGTTCACCCGGGCCTCCTGATCCAGGATCTCCAGGCTGCGCTCCAGGCTCACGGCGGCCTTGTAGGGGCGGTCCGCGGCCGTCAGCGCGTCGTACACGTCGGTCACGGCCATGAGCTTGCTCTGGACAGGGATGTCCGGCTCGGTGAGCTGGCGGGGATAGCCCCCTCCGTTCAGGCGCTCGTGGTGGGCCCAGGCGATGCCGGGCACGCCCGCCAGTTCGCTGGTCCAGGGGATCTGGCTGAGGAACCGGTAGGTGTGGGTCACGTGGCTCTGGATTTCGTCCCGCTCCTGGGCGGACAGGCTGCCCTTGGAGATCTTCAGCAGGTCCAGGTCCCCGGGATCCATGAGGGCCCGCGCTTCACCGGACCAGTGCTGATAGGTGAGGTCCTGCAGGAGGTTCAGCTCATGCGCCACTTCCTGGGGCAGCACGGTGGGTTCATTGCTCCGCCGGACCAGCTCCATCAGCCGGCGGGTGGTTTTCTCCTCCTGGGCCAGGAGGTGTCCGAGGGTCCCGTGATCGAAGCTTTGCCCCTTGCTCCAGGCCTCCAGCAGGTGATCGCGCAGGGACTCGAGGGCGCGCTGGTGGAGGCGCTGGTAGATGCTCTCCAGCCGTTCCCCTTCGATCTTCTTGGCCTTGACGAGGACCTGCTCCCGGACCCCCACCTTGCCGAAATCGTGGAGGAGGCTGGCATACCGGATCTCGCGGATCTGGAGCGCATTGAACTGGAGGCTTCCATAGGGTCCGTTGGGGGTGCGGTTCACTGCCTCCGCCAGCCCCACGGTCAGCTCGGCCACCCGGCTGGAATGGCCGGAGGTGCTGGGGTCCCGGGACTCGATGGCCGTCACCGAGGCGTTGACGAAGCCTTCGAAGAGGCGCTCGATGTCGTTCTTCAGTCCCGTGATCTCCTGGGTGCGGGTTTCCACCATCCGCTCCAGGTTCTGCTGATACTCCTCGTTCTCCCGTCGCAGCCGGTAGTGTTCCAGGGCCCGCTCCAGGCTGGCCTCGATTTCCGCCAGCTTGAAGGGCTTCTGGATGAAGTCGTAGGCGCCCCGCTTCAGGGCCTGGATGGCGGATTCCGTGGTGGCATATCCCGTCATGAGGATGCCCATGGTCCTGGGTTCCTCCTCCCGGATCGCCCGCAGCAGTTCCAGCCCCGAGAGCCCGCCCGGCATGTTGAGGTCGGTGAAGACCACCGGGAAGTGCCGCTGGTGCACCAGGGCCAGGGCCTGGGCGCCCCCCTCCGCGCCCTCGGCGGCATAACCCTGGTCCTGCAGGGCCTCCACCAACAGATCGCGCAGGTCCGCTTCATCATCCACGATGAGGATTGGGATAGGGAGGTCTAGGGGCACGCCAGCTCCGGATACGCGAACCTCATCGGGTCCGGGGAGCCGGGAGGCAAGTTTTGACCTGGAGGCCGAGGACTACTGGACGGCCTCGGTTTCCACCGAGAGCTGCCCGTCCGCGACCACGAGTCGGGCCAGGCCGCCGGGCTGGAGTTGGCCCTGAAGGACCAGGCGGGACAGGGGGTTCACCACGGCCTGCTGGATGAGGCGCTTGAGGGGCCGGGCGCCGTAATGGGGATCGAAGCCGCGGGACCCGCTCCGCGAGGCCAAGCGCAGCGCGGGCCGAGTGGGAGGACGCGCCGGGGGCGCGTCCGTTCGCGGGGAAGCAGGCCCTGCCCGTGAACCCAAGCGAAGCGCCGGGTGAACGGTTGCAGGGCGAGGGCGCCTATTGAACAGCCTCCGCCTCCACCGAAAGTTGGCCGTCCGCAATCACGAGTCGGGCGAGGCCGCCGGGCTGGAGCTGGCCCTGAAGGACCAGGCGGGACAGGGGGTTCACCACGGCCTGCTGGATGAGGCGCTTGAGGGGCCGGGCGCCGTAATGGGGATCGAAGCCCTCCGCCGCCAGCCAGTCCAGGGCGGCCTCGGGGACCTCCAATTCCAGCCGCTGCTCCTGGAGCTGGGCCTGGACGCGCCTGAGCTGGATCCGGGCCACGGCCTTCATGTCCTCGCGGGTCAGGGACCGGAAGATCACCACCTCGTCGAGGCGGTTCAGGAATTCCGGGCGGAAGTGGGCATGGAGGGCCTCCTGGACTGAGGCCTCGGCCTTCGACGTGTCCCCGCCCGCATCGAAGATGGCCTGGCTGCCCAGGTTGGTCGTCATGAGCACCACGGTGTTGCGGAAATTGACAGTCCGCCCCTGGCCGTCCGTGAGGCGGCCGTCCTCGAGCACCTGGAGGAAGAGGTCGAAGGTGCGGGGGTGGGCCTTCTCCATTTCGTCGAGGAGGATGACGGCGTAGGGGCGGCGGCGGATGGCCTCGGTGAGACGGCCCCCCTCCTCGTAGCCCACATAGCCGGGCGCAGCCCCGATGAGGCGCGTGGCGTCGGCCTCATGGGTGAACTCGCTCATGTCGATGCGGACCAGGGCATTCTCGTCGTCGAAGAGGAATTCCGCCAGGGCCCGGGCGACTTCGGTCTTGCCCACGCCCGTGGGGCCCAGGAAGAGGAAGCTCCCGATGGGCCGCTTGGGATCGCCCAGGCCCGCCCGGTTGCGGCGTAGGGCATCGCTGATGGCCGTCAGGGCCGGATCCTGGCCCACCACGCGCTCGCGGAGTCGGGCCTCCATCTTGAGCAGTTTCTCCACCTCGCCCTCCAGGATCCGGCTCACGGGAATGCCGGTCCAGCGGCTCACGATGGCGGCGACGTCGGACTCGCCCACCTCCAGGCGCAGCATGGCACTTTCCTTCGGGGAGGTCGCCGCCAGCTGTTTCTCCAGGGCCGGGATCTCGCCGTATTCCAGGCGGGAGGCCCGCTCGTATTCGCCCTTCAGCTTGGCCTGTTCCAGCTCGATGCGCAGGTCGTCCAGCTTCTTCTGGAGGCCGCGGGCCCCCTCGATCACCTTCTTCTCGTTCTCCCACTGGGCGCGGAGCCTCCCCAGCTCTTCGTTGAGCTCAGCCAATTCCTTTTCTATATCTGCAAGCCGGGTGCGGCTTGCAGCATCCTTCTCCTTCGTGAGGGAATGCCGCTCCAACTGCAGCTGCATTTCGCGCCGCTCCCGGACGTCGATCTCCGTGGGCCGGCTGTCCAGCTGCATCCGCACGGCGCTGGCCGCCTCGTCCATGAGGTCCACGGCCTTGTCCGGCAGGAAGCGGTCGGCGATGTAGCGGTGGCTCAGCTGGGCCGCCGCCACCAGGGCCGCATCCTGGATGCGCACGCCGTGGTGCAGCTCGTAGCGCTCCTTCAGGCCGCGCAGGATGGAGATGGCGTCCTCTACACCGGGCTCCTCCACGAAGACCGGCTGGAAGCGGCGCTCCAGGGCGGCGTCCTTCTCGATGTATTTCCGGTATTCGTCCAGGGTGGTGGCGCCGATGCAGCGCAGCTCGCCGCGGGCCAGGGCGGGCTTCAGCAGGTTGGCCGCGTCCATGCCGCCGGACACGGCCCCGGCGCCCACCAGCAGGTGCAGCTCGTCGATGAAGAGCACGACCTGCCCTTCGGCCTTCTCGACTTCCTGGATCACGCCCTTCAGGCGCTCCTCGAACTGGCCCCGGTACTGGGTGCCGGCCACCAGGGCGCCCATGTCCAGGCCCATGACGCGCAGACCTTTCAAGCTCTCCGGAACATCGCGCTTGTGGATGCGCTGGGCCAGGCCCTCCACGATGGCGGTCTTGCCCACGCCGGGCTCGCCGATGAGCACGGGGTTGTTCTTGGTGCGCCGCGACAGCACCTGCAGCACCCGGCGGATCTCCTCGTCCCGGCCGATAACCGGATCCAGCTTCCCGGCGGCGGCCAGGGCCGTATAGTCCTTGGCGTACTTCTCCAGGCTGGCGAACTTCTCCTCGGCCTTCTCGTCCTCGACCTTGGAGCCCTTGCGGCCCTCGCGAATGGCGGCTTCCAGGGTCTTCCGGTCCAGGCCGAAGCGCTCCAGCACTTTCTTGGCGTCCGTATGGGCATTGGTCAGGGCCAGCAGCAGGGCGTCCGTGGCCAGGAAGCGGTCGCCCAGCCCCCTCCCGGTATCGCTGGCCACCTCCAGGAAGTGCCGGAAGGCAGAACCGACCTGGGGCTCGGCCCCCCCCACGGCCCGGGGCAGCTTCGCGAGGAGGGCCTCAGCGGCCTCGGTCAGGCCCTGGATGGACTCCGGGTTCAGGCCGGCCCGCTCCAGGAGCGGGTGCAGTCCGGCCTCGGGCGTGAGCAGGGCCCCGAACAGATGCTGGGGCACCAGTTCTGGATGCTGGTCCTGCGCAGCCCGCTCCCGGGCCGCCACCAGTGCGTCGTTGGCCTTCTGGGTGAAGGGAAGGAGGGACATGGAACACCTCGGATTCCAGGATGGATCAAATATGATATAGATGCACTAATATTTTCTTCAAAAAAATAAAATATTCAAAAAAGACATGAAGGGATGGTACTTGCGCCGACTCGGCTGCTACACAAAGAGGCAGGAGGGTTCGGTGTGGACAGGACCGGCGAGGCTGTAGCCCTGGGGCTGCGAGGCGACCCTCGGGTCGGCACGCTCTACATCCTGGCTTCGGCCCTCTGTTTCGGCAGCATGGCGATCTTCGCGCGCATGGCCTACGCCTCCGGTGTGGACATCCCCTCACTGCTGCTCCTGCGCTTCGCCATCGCCTCGGCCCTGATGTGGGGGATCCTCGTCGCGAAACGGATGAAGCTTCCCAGGGGCCGGGGGATGGGGATGCTCGTGGCCATGGGCGCCGTCGGCTACGCCGGGCAGGCCTTTTCCTACTTCACGGCCCTGACCTACGCGTCGGCGGGGCTCGTGGCGCTGCTCCTCTATACCTACCCCGCCATCGTGGCCCTCCTCTCGCGCCTGGTCTTCAAGCATCCCTTCACGTGGATGCAGATCACGGCTGTGGGTGTCGCCCTGGCCGGCACCGTCTTCATCATCGGCAAGGCGGGCGACGGGAAACCCCTCGGGATCTTCTTCGGCCTGCTGGCCGCCCTCATCTATTCCATCTACATCCTCATGGGCAGCCGCTTCCCGAAGGATGTCACCCCCACGGCCTCCACCGCCGTAATCACGAGTTCTGCCGCCGTCACCTATTTCATTGTGGTGGCGGTCAAGGGTTTCCACCCACCCGCCACGGGGAAAGGCTGGGTCGCCGTCCTGGCCATCGCCCTCATCTGCACCGTGCTGGCGATCCTGTTCTTCTTCGAGGGGCTGGAGCGGGTCGGCCCGGTGCGCGCCTCCGTCTTTTCCACCATCGAGCCCGTGTTCACGGTCTTGCTTGCCGCCGCTGTGCTGGGCGATCAGATCACGCTGCCGCGAGTTTTTGGCGGCGTGCTCATCGTGGGTGCCGTGCTCCTCCTGGCCCGCGAAGGCGCCCTGGCGGAGCACGCCAGGCCCGAGTAAGCAGACAGTCCAGGGTCAGGATTCCCCCGGAATATTGCTCAAACCATGGCATTTCAATCGATTTGCCCTTATCCGGCGAGTCGTGATTCTATTCACAACCAAGGATTCAAAACAATGCGTATGATTTCCCTAATTCCCCAAAAATGAGGACCCACTAGGAGGCTCGCAAGATGTCGAACCGTATTCTCCATAAAGGCCTCCAGGCCAAGGTGATGTCCGCCGAGGCGGCCGCCGCCCTCATTCCCAACGGGGCCGTCGTCGGCATGTCGGGCTTCACCGGCGCCGGCTACCCCAAGGCGGTGCCCATCGCACTGGCCAAGCGCGCCCTCGACGAGCGCCTCAAGGGCAAGCCCCTCAAGCTCGATGTCCTCACCGGCGCCTCCACCGGCCCCGAGCAGGACACCATGATGAGCCTCGTGGAGGCCTCGCGCTTCCGCTTCCCCTACCAGGGTGACGCGGCCACCCGCGAGAAGATCAACGACGGGAAGATCGAGTACCAGGACATGCACCTGAGCCACGTGGGCTCCATGGTCCGCTACGGCTACTACGGCAAGGGCAAGAACAACCTCGACTTTGCGGTCATTGAAGTGGCCAAGATCCTCGAGGACGGGACTGCCATCCCCTCCTCCTCCTGCGGCGCCAACAACGTCTACTTCGAGCACGCCGACAAGATCATCCTTGAGGTGAACTCCTGGCAGGACGAGCGCCTGGAGGGCATGCACGACATTATGTCCGTGAGCGCCGTCCACGGCGAACGCAAGCCCATCCCCATCCTGGCGGCCGATGACCGTGTGGGCTCCAAGTACTGGAAGTTCGACCTCTCCAAAGTGGTGGCGGTCGTGGAGAGCGCCCACCCGGACCGGAATGCCCCCTTCAAGCCCCCAGAAGAGATCCACCGCAAGATCGCGCAGCACATCCTCGACTTTTTCGACGGGGAGGTGAAGGCCGGTCGGCTCTCCAAGCACCTCACCCCGCTCCAGTCCGGTGTGGGCAACATCGCCAATGCCGTGCTGGTGGGCCTCAACGAAGGGCCCTTCGAGCGGATGATCTCCTACACCGAGGTGGTCCAGGACGGCATGCTCGACATGCTGGACTCGGGCAAGCTCCTGGCGGCTTCGGCTACTGCGTTCTCGGTTTCGCCCGAGGGCCAGGTTCGCTTCAACAAGGACATCGACCGCTACCGCAAGCAGATCATCCTGCGCCCGCAGGAGATCTCCAACAGCCCCGAGGTCATCCGGCGCCTGGGCTGCATCGCCATGAACGGGTTCGTCGAGGCCGACATCTATGGCCACGTCAACTCGACGCACATCGTCGGCAAGGGCATCGAGAACGGCATCGGCGGATCGGGCGACTTCGCCCGCAACTCGGCCTACACCATCTTCATGTCTCCGGCCACGGCCAAGGACGGCAAGATCTCCGCCATCGTGCCCTTCGCGTCGCACATCGACCACACGGAGCATGAGGTGAACGGCATCGTCACCGAGTTCGGGTTCGCCGACCTGCGGGGCCGGAGCCCCAAGGAGAAGGCCCGGGAGATCATCGACAAGGCCGCGGCCCCGGAGTTCCGTCCCTTCCTGTGGGACTACGTGAAGCGCGCCATGAAGAACCCCAGCGCCGGCCTCCACTCGCCCCACATGTTCGAGGAAGCTTTCGCCTTCCACACGCGGTACCTTCAGACCGGATCGATGCTGCCCAGGAAGTAGCTGGCCCCGTCACCACCATGAAGCGGCGGCT
>Ga0214217_1000041_pt1 | contig 62686 bp, 48 predicted proteins | sample TroBogypolimnion_46_FD_153055 | JGI IMG/M metagenome (GOLD analysis project Ga0214217, IMG submission 153055) | Freshwater microbial communities from Trout Bog Lake, WI - 02JUL2007 hypolimnion | ecosystem: Environmental > Aquatic > Freshwater > Lake > Hypolimnion/Profundal zone ... | reverse complement strand
AAGACGAGCGCCCAGGCGCTGGCCCACGGGCCATGGAAGGGGCCTACTCGTAGCGGAGGGCCTCGATGGGATTCTGGCGCGCGGCCTTCAGGGCGGGCCACAACCCGAAGATCAGCCCCACGGCCGTGCTGACCCCGAAGCCCAGGGCGATGCTCCACAGGGGCGCCGCCGCGGGGAAGTCGAAGGCGAAGCGGACCAGCATGGCGATGCCCAGGCCCACCGCGATGCCGATGGCTCCCCCGACGCCGGTCAGGGCGACGGCCTCCACCAGGAACTGCATGGCGATGTCGTTGCGGGTGGCGCCCAGGGCCTTGCGCACGCCGATCTCGCGGGTCCGTTCGGTCACGCTCACCAGCATGATGTTCATGACACCCACGCCGCCCACCAGCAGGGCGATGGCGGCGATGAGGATCATGGCTGCGGCGATGCCCCCGGTGATGGCCCGGAAGGTCTCCAACTGGCCCTCGCTGGTGAAGATGGCGAAGTCGTTCGGCTCCTTGGCCTTCAGGCCCCGACGGGTGCGCAGGATCGCGATGCCCTGATCCGTCAGGGCCTGCATCTGGTTAGGATCCCTTGGAATGGTGGCGATATGGATGGTGTCTCCGTTGCTGTTCTTCACATCCGGGAACATCTCGTCGAAGGTGCTGAAGGGAATGAGCACGATGTTGTCGGCGCTCCCGCCCAGGAAGGAGCCCCGCTTCTCCAGGAGGCCGATGACCCGGAAGGCCACGCCGTTGATGATGAGTTCCTGGTTGATGGGATCCCGGTGGAACCACAGCGCCTCGGCCACGTCCGGGCCCACCACCGCGGTGCGCGCGGCGTGGGTGACGTCCGCATCGGCGAAGAAGCGCCCATCTGCGATCCCGGCGTTGTTGGCCGGGGCGTAGTCCGGCTCCACGCCCGCCAGGGTGGGGCCGTTGGCCTCCTTGCCTTTGCGGTTCTTGAAGGTTGCGGCGGCGGCCAGGGCCGGGAGGTTCAGGTAGCGCTCGGGGCTCACGGCCGCGGCCAGGGTGTTGAGCCGCTTGAGGGCCCGGGCGTCTTCGAGGGTGAGGTCGCGCCGCTTCAGCTGCTCCTCCGGAAGCCGCGACGGGCCGCCGCCGAAGCGGGGTTCGTACTTCTGGTACTGCACCAGGGTGGTGCCGAAGCTGGAGAAGGCGCCTGTGATGGCCTCGTTGAACCCGGCCACGAAGCTCACCATGGCGATGACCGTGGCCACCCCGGAGACGATGCCCAGCAGGGTCAGGAAGCTCCGCAGGCGCTGGACCCGGATGGAGCGGAAGGCGAAGCGGATGTTCTCGACGCCGATGCTGCGGATGGAGGAGCGGGTGTGGGCTGCCATCGTCCGTGACCTACTCCGCCCGGAGGGCATCGATGACGGGCAGGTTGGCCGCCCGCCGGGCCGGGAGGAAGCCCGCCAGCAGCCCCACGAGGGTCGAGAGGCCCACGCCCATGAACACGATGCCCAGGGTCACCTGGGCCGGGAAGCCGGTCACAGCCTTGACCAGGAGGGCGGCGGCGCCGCCCAGGATGACGCCGATGAGGCCCCCCGTCATGGAGAGCAGCGCCGCCTCCAGCAGGAACTGCCGCCGGATGTCGCGCTTGAAGGCACCAAGCGCCATGCGCACCCCGATCTCCTGGGTGCGCTCCGCTACGCTCACCAGCATGATGTTCATGATGACGATGCCCCCCACGCCGAGGGAGACCGAGGCGATGAGGGTGAGCAGCACGAAGGTGGCGGTGCTGATCTGGCGCCACAGTTCCTGCAGCTGGTCCTGGGTGAGGATGCCGAAGGGGTCGGGATTCCGCCAGGACGTATGGCGCAGGGCCCGCAGGAAGGCCCGGGTCTCGTCCACCGAGGCGTCCAGTCCCTCCACGCCGCCCCGGGCCTTGATGAAGTAGGCGATGTCGTCGCCGAGGGCGAAGAAGTTCGTGCGGAAGACCTTGAAGGGGAGGATCACCAGCTGGTCGCGGTTGATGCCCAGGCCCTTGCCCTCCTTGGGCATGGCCCCGATCACCCGGAAGGGCCGGCCATTCACCTCCATGATGCGGCCGATGGGATCCAGGTTGGGGAACAGCTCGTCCTTGATGTCGGCCCCGATGACCGCCACATTCTGGCCCGCCTCGTCCTCGGCATCCGTGAAGAAGCGGCCGTTGCCATCCGTGTCGAGGTTCAGCACGCTCGCGAAGCTGGCGCTGCTCCCGATGACGAAAGTATCCGCCAGCCGGTGGGTGCGGTAGCTGACGGGCAGCGTCTTGAAGGAACGGACGGCGGTCAGGGCCGCGTGGCTCAGGACGCCGCTGCTGATGCGCTGGTATTCCTCCCAGGTGAGCTGGGGCCGCTTGATGGCCTGGATGAACTCCTCCCGGCTGCGGATGATGCCGAACCGGGTAACGACGTACATGTCCGGGGCGAGGACGATGACCTTCTCCTGGACATAGCGGTTCAGCCCCGTGATGATGCCCACCACGCCCACGATGGTGGTCACGCCGATGATGATGCCCAGCAGGGTGAGGAAGCTGCGGAGCTTGTGGGCCCGGATGGCCCGGAGGGCCACGCGGAGCAGCTCTTCATAATTCATCCAGGTCAGCCCTTCTTCTCGTCCTTCTTTTCGTCCTTCTTCTTGCTCTTGTCCTCGTGGACCTGTTCACCGCCCTTCAGGTCCCGGAGGATCCGGAAGGGTCCGGTGATGACCTTCTCCCCGCCCTTGAGGCCGTCCAGGACCTCCACATTGAGATCACCGAGCAGGCCCGTCTTGACCGCCACGAACTTGGTCTTGCCCGCGGCGTCGAAGAGCCAGACGCCTTCCTCGTCCCTGGGGGCGTCGGGTTTGGGGGTCTCGCCGGGCTTGAGCTTGATCTCCCGCGTCACCAGGGACTGGATGGGGATGGCCAGGACCTGGTCCCGGCTGCCGGTGAAGATGTCCGCCTGGGCGGAGAGGCCGGGCTTGATGGTGAGGGGGGGGTTCTTGATCCACACCTTGACCTTGAACTTGATGGCCTCGTTGGTGCCGGTCTTCAGGATGGGGCTGCCCCCCACCTCTGTGACCTCGCCATCCAAGGTCTGGTTCGGATAGGCATCGATGCGCACCTGGGCCTTCTGGCCCAGCTTCACGGTGGGAATGGAGGCCTCGTCCACCTCCATCTCGGCCTCCACCTTGCTCATGTCGGAGATGGTGAGGAGCACGGTGCCGGCCTGGTTCTGGATGCCCGGCACGGCCGTCTCGCCCAGTTCGATGCGCCGGGCGGTCACCACGCCATCCATGGGGGCCGTGATGGTGGAGAAACCCAGGCCCACGTGGGACTGGCTCAGGTTGGCCTTCGCCTGGTCGGCCCGCCGGCGGAAGCCCTCCTCGGCGGCCAGGGCGGTGTCGTAGGCCGTCCTGGCGTGCTCGAAATCCGCGGTGGAGATGATCCCGGCCTCCCGGTTCAGCTTCGCCCGGTCGTAGTCGGCTCTGGCCTGAGTCAGATTGGCGGTGGCCGAGGCCAGATCCGAGATGGCGGCATGCAGGCTGGCCTGCATGGCATCGGCCACGGCGCTGGCGCTGCGGGGGTCGATCTCCATGAGGAACTGGCCCTTCTGGACCCGGTCCCCTTCCTGGACGGCCAGGCGGGTGACCTGCCCCATGACGTTGGCCGAGATGTCGGCCTTGGTCACGGCCTGGATCTTGCCGTTGGCGCTGACCTTGGCCTGCAGGTTCTCCCGTCCGACGGTGGCGATCTGCACCCCGAGTCCCTTGTCCCGCATGCCGGCGAGGCCCAGCCCGCCGCCCAGGAGGACCACCAGGCCTCCACCGAGGAACCACCATTGCTTACGCATCATCTAAAGAGCCTCCCTGCAGGCGTATGATGCCTAGGCTTCGAAACCCGGCGCCACCGGTTTAGCGTCAGGTTGCGACACAAATGAAAGAGATTTTCATTGACATCGCCGGTATCTAGTTGGAAAATTTTTTCATGTAGGAGCTCCAGCATGCCCTTTCCTTCTTTGGGATACCGTCTTCCGTTCCTCCTGGCCGCGGCCCCTGCCCTCGTGGCGGCTACCGCCAGCGGGGGGGTGACGGGAAGGGTGCTGGACGAGCGCGGCCAGCCCGTGGCCCGGGCCAGGGTCCGCTTCGAGAACCGGGTCTCCGGGTTCCGGCAGGAGGTGGTGACCGATGGCTCGGGAGCCTACACGGCCTTCAACATTCCCTTCAGCGACTACCACCTGGAGGTGGAGGCCCCCGGGATGCAGGAACTGCACCGGAACATCTCCGTGCACTCCAGCCTCCCCCTGGTCCTGGACCTGAAACTAAAGGCCGTCGAGGCCTCGGCCACGGTGGAGGTCGAGGACAACGTGTCCCTGGTGGAGGCCCACCCCTCCGCCCACCTGGACATCGACCAGTCCACCATCGAGAAGATCCCCACCGCGGTCCAGAGCCGGGCCATGGAGAGCATCCTGCTCACCACTCCGGGGTTCATCCAGGATGAGAACGGGCGCTTCCACTTCCGGGGCAGCCATGGCCAGGTGATGTACGTGATCGATGGTGTCCCGCTCACGGACCAGGTCCAGTCCACCTTCTCCAACTCCCTGGACCCTTCCCAGGTGCAGAGCATGGAGGTCATCACGGGGGGCGTGAGCGCCGAATACGGCGGCAAGCCGGCGGCCGTGGTGAACCTCACCAGCAAGTCCGGCCTGGGCTCGACCCAGCCCCTCCAGGGTGACCTGTCCCTGGGCCTCTCACGGTTCGACACCCGGGAACTGGGCTTCAGCGCCCGCGGGGGCACGGCCGGCTTCGGCTATTTCGTGTCCGGCGCCGCCTCCGAAAGTGACCGGTTCCTGGACCCCGTGAACTTCGAGAACCTGCACAACCACGGGAGCACGGGGCGGATCTTCAGCCGCTTCGACTGGCTGCTGGGTCCCAGCGATGTCCTGCGCTTCTCCGCCAGCGGGGGCTCGACCAGCCGGGAGGTGGTGAACCTGGCTTCCCAGCAGGCGGCGGGGATGGACCAGACCGCCCACAACACCGATGCCAACCTGAACTTGGGGTGGTCCCACCTGCTGGACGCCAACCGCAGCCTGGATGTGTCGGTCTTCTACCGGGGCTCCACGTCCAGGGTGGATCCCACCCGGCAGCTCCAGCCCGGCTTCGGTGACGGAGGGCCGGACACCCCCTTCTGGATCCAGTCGGACCGGCGCCTGGACAACCAGGGCGCCCAGGCCGGCTACATCCAGCAGAATGGGGACAACGCCCTGAAGGTGGGCCTCCAGTACGTGCGCTACCCGCTCCATGAGCGGTTCTCCATGGCCATCACCGACCCGAGCCAGGTCACCGGGCCCACGGACCCCCTTTATGCCTACACCGCCGCGGGCGGGGGGAACATCCTGCGGTTCATGGATGGCTTCACGCCCTCGCTGGCCTCTGCCTACCTCCAGGACGACCTGAAGGCCGGCCACTGGACCCTCTCCGCGGGCCTCCGCTACGACAGCTACACCGGACGGAACTTCACGCAGAACGAGCTGCAGCCCCGCCTGGGCCTAACCTACAGCGTCCCCGGGACCGGCACTCTGCTGCGGGCGGTCTATGACCGGCTGCTCATCACGCCCGAGAACGAGAACCTGGCCTTCTCCACCTCCCAGACCATCTGGTCCCTGGTCACCCAGTCGGCCACGCCCGCCCCCCAGCTGCGCGGGGAGACCCAGGACAGCTACCTCCTGGGGGTGGAACAGCAGCTGGGCCAGGTGGCCCGGTTCACCCTGGACTACTGGTGGAAGGACAGCCGCAACGCCGCGGACAACAGCCAGTTCCTTAACACCGGGATCCTCTTCCCCATCTCGGCCTGGAAGGGCCGCTTCCACGGGCTGGACCTCCGGGTGGACACGGTGCCCATCCATGGGTGGTCGACCTATCTGAGTGCTGGCACCGTCCGGACCCTCTTCTACAGTCCGACCATCGGGGGCCTGGATTCCGCCAATCCCACCATCAATGGACCCGACGGGACGCCCTACCTCATCGACCATGACCAGAAGCTCACGGTCCAGGCCGGCCTGCGCTTTGAGCAGGGCGGCTTCTTCGCCCAGGCCGCCGTCCGCTACGACTCAGGCCTGGAGGCGGGCGATCCCGCCACGGTGGCCGGGAATCCGGACTACGCCTTCGGCATCCCCTACGTGCGGGCCGAGCAGGACAGCCTCGTGGGCCTCAACTACCGCGTCAAGCCCAGGACGGTCCTGGACCTGAACCTGGGGCAGGAATGGAAGCTCGCCGCCAACCGCCGGCTGGCCCTGGGACTCGACCTGCTCAACGCCACCAACGAGGCGGGCCTCTACAATTTCCTCAGCACCTTCGGGGGCACCCACGTCATTCCCCCTCGCACCCTGGCCTTCCATTTGAAGTGGAAGTTCTGACAAGTGCCTTGCTTGGGGCTAGACTGCACCTCCATCCCCGGAGGCCCCATGATCAGCAAGTCCATGCAGGACGCCTTGAATGCGCAGATCAACCTGGAGCAGTATTCAGCCCAGCTCTACCTGGCCATGAGTGCCCATTGTGCCGGCAAGAGCTTCAAGGGTTTCGCCCACTGGCTGACGGTGCAGGCCTCGGAGGAGACCGCCCACGCCGCCAAACTTATCGCCTTCCTGCTGGACCGGGGCGGGCGCCTGGAGCTGAAGCCCGTGGCGGCGCCGCCCATGGACTTCGGGGGCGTCATCCAGGTCTTCGAGCAGACCCTGGCCCACGAGAAGAGCATCACGGGCCGGATCAGCGCCCTGTTCGAACAGGCTCGCCAGGAGAAGGACTACGCCAGCGAGATCGCCCTCCAGTGGTATGTGACGGAGCAGGTCGAGGAGGAGGCCCACGTGGGCGAGACCGTCGACCACCTGCATGCCGTGGGCGACCAGGGCGGAGGGATCTGGTACCTGGATTCCCGGATGGGGAAGCGCGCCAGGGCCTAGGGCCCTCCGGGGGCAGTCGGGATACTTAGTGTTACGATGGTCGGTCCTTCCGACCTCTGGAGCCCCCATGCATCCCCGTCCCCTGGCCCTTTCCCTGCTGGCCCTCACCCTTGCCGCCCCTTCCCTCCGGGCAGAGGAGGGCATGTGGACCTTCGACAACCCCCCGACCAAGCAGATCCAGGAGAAGTACGGCTGGGCCCCGGACCAGGCCTGGCTGGACCATGTGCGGCTCTCCTCGCTGCGCTTCCCTGGCGGCTCGGGCTCCTTCGTGAGCAGGGATGGCCTGGTGCTCACCAACCACCATGTGGGCCGGGGCTGGATCCAGCGGGTGAGCAGCAAGGACGCGGACTACGTGCAGAACGGCTTTGCCGCCGCCTCCCGGGAGCAGGAGATCAAGGTCCCTGGTCTTGAAGTGATGACGCTCATGACCATGGACAACATCACGGAGCGTCTGGCCAAGGCCCTGAAGGAAGGGCTGCCGGAGAAGGAGGCCCTGAAGGCCCGCGAGGTCGAGATCGAGAAGATCAAGGGGGAGATGCAGCAGAAGTCCGGCCTCACCTGCGAGCACGTGAGCCTCTACCAGGGCGGGGAGCACTGGATCTACAGCTACAAGAAGCACACGGACGTGCGGCTGGTCTTTGCCCCGGAGCAGCAGATCGCCTTCTTTGGCGGCGATCCCGACAACTTCACGTTCCCGCGCCAGGACCTGGATTTCTCCGTCTTCCGGGTCTACGAGAACGGCCAGCCCTACCAGCCCAAGGACTTCCTGCACTGGACCCAGACGGGGCTCAAGGCCGGGGACCTGACCTTCGTGACGGGCCATCCCGGACGCACCAACCGCCAGGACACCTATGCCCAGATGCTCTATTCGCGGGACGTGGCCATTCCCATGCGCCTCGCCTCGCTGGAGCGGCGCAAGTCCGCGCTCGTGGAGTACGCCAAGTTCTCCCCCGAAGCTTCCCGCCAGGTCGGCACCCAGATCTTCGGCGTCGAGAACAGCATGAAGGCCCTCACCGGCTACCTGTCCGGACTGAAGGACCGGTCGGCCATGGCCCGCATTGAGGCGGCGGAGAAGGAACTGCGCGCCAAGGTGGCCAGGGATCCCAAGCTGGCCCCGGCAGGCGAGAGCTGGGGGAAGATCGAACAGGCCACCAAGGTGGCCCGGGGCATGGCCAAGGAGAGCCTGAACGTGGGGACGGCCAATTCCACCCTGCTGGGCCATGCCCTGGCCCTGGTCCGCATTGCCGACGAGGCCGCCCTGCCCAGCGAGAAGCGTCTGCCCGAATACAGTGACGCGAACCTGAAGACCCAGAGGACCCGCCTGGGCGTCCCCAGCCCCTACTATCCCGAGCAGGAGACCTTCCTGTTCACCAAGGGGCTGGCGGAGGCGGCCCGGGAGCTCGGGCCCGAGCATCGCTTCGTGAAGGCCATGCTCGGCGGCAAGACTCCGGGGGAAGTGGCCAAGGCGGCCGTGGCCGGCTCCAGGCTCGGTGATCCGGAGGTCCGCAAAACCCTGCTGGCGGGCGGCAAGAAGGCCCTCGCCGAAAGCACGGATCCCATGATCCTGCTGGCCAGGAAACTGGATCCCATCGCCCGGGAACTCCGCAAGCGGCAGGAGGACCTGGTGACGAGCGTGCTCACCGAGCAGGCCAGCCGCATCGCCCGGGCCCGTTTCGCCATCTACGGCAAGAACACCTACCCGGACGCCACCTTCACCCTCCGCATCTCCTATGGCGCCGTGGCCGGATACCCCGCCAACGGCACCTTCATCCAGCCCTTCACGACCTTCGGCGGCCTCTTCGACCGCTACGACGGCTGGGGCGGCAATGAGGCCCGGGCCCACGACGGCGCCTGGACCCTGCCCCAGCGGTGGGTGGACAGGCGCGGCGCCCTGGATCCCTCGGTACCCTACAACTTCGCCCACAAAGTCGACATCATCGGCGGCAACTCCGGTTCCCCAGTGATCGACAGGAAGGGCGAGCTGGTGGGACTCATCTTTGACGGCAACATCGAGAGCCTGCCCGGCAACTACTTCTACGACGAGAAGGTGAACCGCGGCGTGGCCGTGGATGCCCGGGCCATCATCCAGGCCCTCGACAAGGTATACGGTGCCACCGGCCTGGTGGCCGAGCTGACGGGCAAGTAAATAAGAAACTGCTTATCCACAGATTTCACAGATTCACACAGATTCTCTTTTGCTTTTGAATCTGTGCCATCTGTGGAATCTGTGGAGGAAGTCTTTTCCTGGAGCCTCCATGCGCCGCACTGTCCTGGCCCTGCTGATGGTCCTGCCCGCGCTGCGCGCGGACGAGGGCATGTGGACCTTCGACAACATCCCTGTCCAGCAGATCAAGTCAAAGTACGGCGTGGAACTGGATGCCGCCTGGCTGCAGCGGCTCCAGCTGGCCACGCTCCGCTTTCCCGGGGGCACGGGCGCCTTCGTCAGCCGGGATGGGCTGGTGGTGACCAATCATCACGTGGGACGGAGCGCCATCGCACAGGTGTCCAGCCCCAAGGCCGATCTAGTGAAGGATGGTTTTGTGGCCGCCAACCGCGATCAGGAGCTCAGGATTCCGGGTCTCGAATTGATGATGCTCGTCTCCACGGAAAATGTGACCGCGTCGGTGAACGGCGCCGTGGCCAAGGGGACGGCGGACAAGGACGCCTTGACGATGCGCCGCAATGCCCTGGCAGATCTCCGCAAGGCCGAAGAGGCGAAGAGCGGTTTCACCTGCGAGCCCGTCACCCTGTACCAGGGCGGCGAGTACTGGCTCTACCGCTACAAGAAATTCCACGATGTGCGCCTGGTCGCCGCCCCTGAAGTGCAGGTGGCAGCCTTTGGCGGCGATCCCGACAACTACACCTACCCCCGCCACAACCTGGACTTCTCGCTGTTCCGCGTCTACGAGAACGGCCAGCCCTACCAGCCCCAGGCCTTTCTTCGCTTCCAGCCCAAGGGTGTCGCCATGGGCGAGCTGACCTTCATTTCGGGTCATCCCGGTAGCACCTTCCGCCAGCAGACCCATGCGCAGATGGTCTACGCCCGGGACGTCGGCATTCCCTTCCAGTTGAGATCGCTGGCTCGCCAGAAGGCGGCCCTGCTGGCGCTGGCGGCCACCTCCCCCGAGGTGCGCCGCATCGCCGCCGAGACCCTCTACACCATCGAGAACAGCGCCAAGCGCCTCGGCGGCCAGCTCCAGGGCCTCGCCAAGGCGGAGAACCTCCGCCAGGTGGAAGCCGCTGAGGCGGACCTGAAAGCTGCCGTGGCGAAGGATCCCCAGCTGCAAGTCCGTGTGGGTGAAAGCTGGGACCGCGTGGCCCGGGCCGTGGCGCGTCAGCAGGCCCTGCTGAAGGAGTCCACCTACACCGGTCCCGGCCGTGTGGCGCTGCTGGGCCATGCCCTTACGCTGGTGCGCCTGGCCGAGGAGGAAGGCAAACCCTCGGCCCTGCGGCTCACGGAGTTCAGCGAAGGCAACCTCAAGGCCACCAAGGCCCGGCTCCTGTCCCAGCGCCCCGTGCAGAAACCCGTGGAGGCAGCTCTGCTGGCCGCGGGGTTGCAGGAGGCCCAGGACGAACTCGGCGCCGACCATCCCTTCGTAAAGGCCATGCTGGGGGGCCTGGCGCCAGGGACCGTGGCCAGGGCCGCGGTGGAAGGCACGAAGCTCGAGGATCCCGCCGTCCGGAAGGCTCTGGCCGAAGGCGGTAGCGCCGCGCTGGCGGCCAGCACCGATCCGATGATCCTGCTGGCGAGAAAGTTGGACCCGTTCAACCGGGCCATCCGGAAGCGGATGGAGGACGAGGTCACCAGCGTGTACAGCGAGCACGGCGGCCGCATCGCCCAGGCCCGGTTCAGGGTCTTCGGGAAGGCGCTCTATCCCGATGCCACCTTCACCCTGCGTCTGGGCTATGGCACCGTCGCCACCTATGCCAACGGCACCGGAACCCTGGCCCAGCCCTTCACCACCTACATGGGCATGTATGACCGGCACCTGGGCTGGGGCGGCAATGCCGCCGCCGCCGAGGATGGCGCCTGGACCCTGCCCCAGCGCTGGCTGGACCGGCAGGCGAAACTGGACCTGACCACGCCGTTCAATTTCATCTATTCCTGCGACACCGTGGGCGGCAACAGTGGCAGCCCCGTGGTGAACGCGAAGGGCGAGTTCGTGGGCATCAACTTCGACAGCGTGTTCGAGGGGCAGGGCGGCTACTACGTGTACGATGCCGATACCAAGCGCGCCGTGGCCACCGACGCCCGCGCCATCCTCGAAGCCCTGCGGAAGGTCATGGACGCGGAGCAGCTCGTGGCCGAACTCACAGAGAAATGAATAAACGGGTCCACAGATTCCACAGATGACACAGATTAATAATGCAACCTGATTATCGGCGACCCTCAGCCTGAAGGCCATGCCTCGGACCTCCAAAAGGGGTAGGCGTTGCCTCAAGTTTCTTCAGATGCGACAGAATGTGTCCACCACCGAAGCCGATGATTTCGGTGGGAAGGCCACATGCCGAGGTATGACATCCAATTTCAAAAGGGCCTCTCCCTCCGGGAGTTCATAGCCCGCTATGGCACCGATGAGCAGTGCATCGAGGCCATCTGTGAGGCCCGCTGGCCCAAGGGCTTCGAGTGTCCTGAGTGCGGGTCCACCCGGCATTGCCGCCTATCCCGTGGCCTGTTCCAGTGTCAGGACTGCCGGAAGCAGACCAGCCCGACCGCAGGGACCATCTTCCAGGGCACGAAGCTCCCCCTCACGGTCTGGTTCCAGGCCATGCACCTGCTCACCCAGGGCAAGCACTCGGTCTCGACCTTGGAACTGAAGCGCCAGCTTGGGGTCCACTACGAGACGGCCTGGGCCATGAAGCAGAAGATCATGCAGGTGATGTTGGAGCGGGAGACCCAGACGGTCCTCTCGGGCCGGATCGAGGTGGACGACGCCTACGTGGGTGGAGAGCGCCACCTGGGGAAGCGTGGCCGGGGCGCTGCTGGCAAGACGCCCTTCGTCGTGGCCGTCCAGACCGATCCAGAGAACCCCGCCGTGGTCCTCCACATGAGGATGAAGGTGCTGAGGCATGTGGCTGCCAGGGACCTGAAGCCCTGGTTTGGTCGGGGTTTCGCCAAGGGATCGACGATCCTGACGGACGGATGGAAGGCATACAACTTCCTGGAGGAAGCCGGGTTCAAGCACGAGCCTCACAAGATGCCTGGCGGGTGGCGTTCCTCCAAACACCCGGCTTTCCCTTGGGTGAACACCGTCCTGGGGAACCTGAAAGGGAACCTAGTGGGCGTGACCCGCTGGGTCGGGAAGGCCCACCTGGACCGCTATCTGGCTGAGTTCCAATACCGCTTCAACCGGCGCTTTGACCTGAAGTCCATGCTTTCCAGGTTGTTGTCGGTGGCCGTCAAGACCCCCGCAATGCCACAGCCGCTATTAAAGTTGGCCCGGATTGGCTGGTCAGTGACAGAGCTTTGTCTCAATAAATCCAGGCCAACGGGATCTACGCCACGTCCATAATATTGGAGGAAACCACAATGCCCCGTCGCCGGAAGGGCTCTGGCGTCTCCTGCAACAGGAGATCGTTGAGGCGCTTACTACGGCCAGGGAAATGGAAATGGCCAAGAAACCTTGATGGACCTTCGGTCCAAGCCGGTGGCTGGAGGCCCTGCCGCAGGGCAAGGGTCTCGGCCACAGCCGCGAGGTAAGCGTCCATGAGGTCGCCGTTAGGGCGCTGCCCAGTGAGGATGTCAGGAACCTCACAGATGGCCTCCTGAGTAGCCTCTGGCTTCAGGAAGGCCAGGAAGTTCCCCAGGGCGAGGCTAGATGCCTCCCCAGCCGCCACAAGTTTGGCGACCTCATGCAGGGACTCACAAATGCCCGCCTTCATCGGCATCCTCCTTCCCTAGTATCTCATCAAGCACATACCAGAATCGAGCCGGGATTCGATTCAAGGGATAGAAGGCGCTAATGATACGTCTGGCATCCTCCGTATCCTTGACCCCAAGAAACTGGGCCAGAGTTTTCAAGTCCTCCAGATCGCGGGATTGCGCCTCATCTACCTGAGGTTCAACTCGGGTAGCGAGGGCTTTCATAGCGAAGAGCATTTCAGAACTTGCGACAAACACAGTGAGGTTCGGGAACTGCGGGACACCATCGGTGGTGTAGTCGGCCTTGCCTTGCTCCGGGACGAAGCCCTTGGCGGCATCGTTGAGCCACCCTTCTGGGAGACCATGTTCCTTCGCCATTTGCTCTGAAATTTCGTAGATCAACGACTTGGGGTCTGTGATCGCGTCAATGTCCTTGGTACCTTCACGATTCTGGTGAATCAAGATCATGGCGGCACCGCCGAGAAGCAGGATCTTCCCATGCTGCCCAGTCTTTCCCAGACGATCCGAGAGTTCCTGAAGAGCCAAGACGATAGATTCCCTCGTCAGTTTCCCGGTGTCACGGTAGCTATCCAGGGTAACAACAGGATGGTCGCCACCTTGATCGTAGTCTTTCACGCCCGGGGCACCTGAAGCGATGGGGAGTGCTTCCGCAAGTTCCGATGCCAGGGGGGCCTGCGCTTGAACAGGGGAAGCATCCCGCGTGGCGTGGGCGCCCCTCTGGACAACCGGTGGTGTTTCCGGAGCCCCAGCAGGCTTGGGGAGATCGCCATCTCGCTTTGGGCCACCGGGTTTCATGTTGATCTCCTTTTGTTGCAGATGTCCTCTCAACAGGTGTTCGTTCTATCTGTCGCAACTCAATTCTAGTCCAGGACGGCGCACCACCCGAGTTGGACCTATCTGCCCACTGGTCCATCTAGGCGTCCAAAGGCTGCCAATGTGTTGTGGCTTTAGGCTGAGGGTCGCCGATAATCAGGTAATGCAAAATAGGAATCTGTGTGAATCTGTGAAATCTGTGGATAGACGCTATCCCCTAGGATTCTCATGGACCTCTATTTCTCTTGCTCTCTCACGGGCGGGCGGCAGGACCAGCCGCTCTATGCCGAGCTGGTGGCCCACCTCCAGGCGCTGGGCCACCACGTGCTGACGGCCCACCTGGCCGCGACCACGGTGGAGTCGGCGGATGGCGAGCTGTCCCCGGAGGCGGTCTTCGACCGGGACACGGCCTGGCTGCGGGCCTGCGATGCCGTCATCGCGGAAGTGAGCACGCCTTCCCACGGTGTGGGCTTCGAGGTGGCCTACGCCCTGGAACGGGGCCGGCCCATGCTCTGCCTGGCAAAGAAGGGCGTCCGCGTCAGCAAGATGCTCACGGGCATCCGGCAGCCCGGATTCAAGTTCTGCACTTATGAGTCAGCGGCCGGGGCCATCGCGCACCTGGAGGCCTTCCTGGCGCGATACTAGGGTCCCACTCCCAAGGAGGACGCCGTGTCCGACACCGGCCCCACCCGTCGCGACCTCTTCAAGCTCGGTGCCGCTGCGGCCATCGGCCTGATGGCCAGCCGCCTGGGGGCGGGGGAATCCACCGAACCCGTGCAGCTGAGGCCCTCCCCCGCGGCGCCCTTCAACCCCGCCACCGCCACGGCCATGCCCACCCGCAACCTGGGGCGCACGGGCCATCTGGTGGGGCTGTTCAGCCTGGGCGGCCAGGCTGCCATCGAGCAGCCGAACAATGAGAAGGTGGCGGTTCCCATCATCGAGCGGGCCCTGGACCTCGGGGTGAACTACCTGGACACTTCGGCCCGCTACGGTGGCGAGGCCCGCTGGAGCGAACAGTATTTCGGGCAGGTGCTGAAGCGGCGGCGGGGGGAGGCCTTCCTCGCCACCAAGACCCACGACCGCAGCGCGGACGGCTCGATGCGCCTGCTGGAGACCTCGCTGAAGCTGCTCCAGACCGACCATGTGGACCTGTGGCAGCTGCACGCCATGGGCACCATGGACGACGTGGAGCGCGTCTGCGCCAAGGGGGGCGCGCTCGAGGCCTTTGCGAAGGCCCGGGACCAGAAGCTGGTGCGGTTCCTGGGGCTCAGCGGCCACAGTGATCCCGACGTGCTGGCGGAGGCCATCCGCCGCTTCCCCTTCGACACGGTGCTGATGGCCTTCAACGCCGCAGACACCTGGCACCTGCCCTTCAAGAAGACCCTCCTGCCCCTGGCCGTGGAAAAGGAGATGGGGATCATCGCCATGAAGATCCCCGCCAGGGGCCGCATCCTCCAGGGCGTCGAGCCACCGCCCCCGGAAAAGCAGCGGGGTGCCGCGAAGCACGACCGCCCCGGCACCCTCACCATGCAGGAGGCCATGCGCTACACCCTGAGCCACCCCGTGAGCACGGTCATCATCGGCGTGGACAACCTGGCCCAGCTCGAAGAAAACGTCCGCATCGCCCGGGCCTTCCTGCCGCTGAGCGCAGGCCAGCTGGAACTCCTGGAGCAGAAGGTAAGGCCCGTCTACGGGCAGGCATCCTGGTACAAGCGGGACGCCCCGGCCAACCCGCCGGAGTGATAGCCGCAGCAACCCACGCCTTTCCTGCCTGCTCCGCTCATCCGGGGGTCCCTTCGGCATTGCGCGCGGCTTCCTCGGACCGGTAGAGCAGCCTCGCCCCCTGCCGCCACCGCGGGAGGCGGAGGGCGAAGGCCAGGCCCGCAGCGACGCAGCCGCCCCCGCCCAGGGCCACGGCGAGGGGGGCACCGAGGTGGTGGGCCAGGGTGCCGCCAAGGAGGGCGCCGATGGGGGCCATGCCCATGAACATCATGGAGTAGACGGACATGACCCGGCCCCGGAGGGCATCGGGGATCATCATCTGGATCATGGTGTTGGTGGAGGCCATCTGCACCATGAAGGTGTAGCCCACCGGCAGCATGAGCAGCACCGAAAGCGGGAAGCTGCGTGAAAGGGCGAAGGCGATGAGGGCTAGGCCGAAGCCCGTGGTGCAGGCGGCGATCCAGTGCCCGAGGCCCCGGGGGCTGCGCTTGAGGGCCAGACTGAGGGCCCCGGCCAGGGCGCCGGCCCCGGAGACGCCCATGAGCACGCTGTAGGCCTTGGCGCCGCCGTGGAGGATCTGGTCGGCGAAGATTGGCATCAGCACCGAATAGGGCATGCCCAGGAGGCTCAACAGTCCCAGCAGCACCAGCAGGTCGCGAACGGGGTGGGCCGCGAGGATGAAGCGGAATCCCTCCAGCACGGAGCGGCGGCCGGCGGGGGCCTGCCGGGTGTGGGCGGCGTCCAGGCGCATGGCCAGGAGTCCAGCCAGGACGGCGAGGTAGCTCAGGCTGTTGATGAGGAAGCACCAGCCCTCGCCCACGGTGACCAGCAGCGCGCCGGCCACGGCGGGCCCGATGATGCGGGCGCCGTTGAACATGGACGAGTTCAGGGCGATGGCGTTCATGAGGTCCGCCCGGTCCACGGTCTGGGCCACGAAGACCTGCCGGGCCGGGATGTCGAAGGCGTTCACCATCCCGAGCAGCAGCGAAGTGGTGACGATGTGCCAGATGTGGACCTGGCCCGTGAGGGTGAGGAGGGCGAGGACCATCGTCAGCACCATGGAGGCCGACTGGGTGATGATCACCAGCGTGTGGGCCCGCAGGCGGTCGGCGGTCATGCCCCCCAGGGTGGCCAGGAGGAACACCGGGATCTGTCCGGTGAAGGCCACGAGTCCCAGCAGGGAAGCCTGGTGGGTCAGCCGGTAGACCAGCCAGCCCTGGGCCACGGTCTGCATCCAGGTGCCGACGAGGGAGATCAGCTGGCCCGAGAAGAAGAGGCGGTAGTTGCGGTAGCGCAGCGCGCGCAGGGCCTCCGGGAGCTTGGGCATGGCCTGATTCTAGCGGGGGTCAGGCAGCCACCGCTTGGCGAGGAGAAAAGATGGCCACCGATGAACACCGAAAAATGCGGATGAACACCGGTGAGGTCAGGCGGAGGCCGGGTTGCGACAGGGGTCAGGCGTTTGTCGGAGGGGTGACTGCGCACTGTTTGCAGAGGCACACGACCTGACGAAGCTCAGGGGGAACCAATGCCAGTGAGGCTGGATTGAAGGTGACGCCAGTGCACCAGCAGGGTGCGTGGATGTCACCGCAGGAAGAGGGCGCGCAGCCGTTCGGCCCACCGCAGAGAGGGCACTTCTGTCTTTGTTCCGCAGTCAGGCTGGTGGGGTCCAGTCGCATGAGACTTTCACCTTCATCAACGTTCATCAGCTCTTATCGGTGTTCCATCTTCCCGCTCTAGCGCCGGGTACACCTCGACCCGCCGGTCGCTCAGGGCTGGGAACCGTTTCCGCCACGCCCGCAGCTGCGCCAGGTCAACGTCCCCTATCACCAGCCCTTCGGTGGCGTCACCCCGAGCGATCACCTCACCGAAACAGTCGTGGAGGGCCGATTTCCCCGGGTAGTCCAGGTGCGGATCCCGGCCCACACGGTTGACGCCGCAGATGGCCATCTGGTTCTCGATGGCCCGGGCGGAGAGCAGGGTCGACCAGGCAGAGATCCGCCGGGCGGGCCAGTTGGCGGGCACGAAGACCACCTCGGCGCCCCTGGCGGCGAGGGCGCGGAAGGGCTCGGGGAAGCGGAGGTCATAGCAGATCTGCAGCCCGCAGGGGATGCCATCGATCTCGAACAGGGGGCACTGGGTGCCGCCCGTATAGTGAAGGTTCTCGTCCCCGTAGGAGAAGGGATGGATCTTGCGGTAGACCCCGACCAGGGTGCCGTCCGGCGCCGTGACGAAGGCCGCGTTGCTGGGATGGGGCGCGTTCGCCTCCACCGCCGAGCCCACGATGTAGAGGCTGAAGCGCCTGGAAAGGTCCGCCAGGGCCTCGCTGGTGGGGCCCGGGATCCGTTCGGCGAAGGGTTCCGGGGCCATGGTGAAGCCCAGGGTGAACAGTTCCGGAAAGACCACCACCCGCGCGCCGGCCTTGGCCGCCTGTGCCACAAAGGCGCCAGCCCGGGCCAGGTTCGCGGCCGGGTCCTGCCAGACCGTGTCCTGCTGGACCAGGGCGACTCGGAGCGGTTGGACGGACATGGAGTGATCCTATCCGGACCCGCTCCAGCCTCCAGGAAATCCTTGGGCGCGCGTCGACGTCCGAAGTTGATGAGCATATGGTCAACAACAACCGATGCGCTGGAATCCTTCATCCATCTGCGATTGAAGTCACAGACGCGAATGCCTGTCCTGTGATCCACTGTCGGGAGTTCTTTCTACCAAAACGACTCGTTCTACGCCTGGACGCAGATCCGGCCAGGGGCCCCTCCATTGCGAGGCCTCCCCTCCCGTGCGTTCCCGGTGGGACCCGATCCGGCCCGTTCCGTCCGGGGCGGGAAGGTTGCATCCGACCCGTTCCCCATCCTCCGCAATGGAGCCACACATGCGCCGCCTGACCCATAACCTCTACCTGCAGGTACTCATCGCAGTGGCCTGCGGCGCCCTCCTGGGCCACTTCCACCCCTCGACCGGCGCCGCCATGCGGCCCCTGGGAGAAGGGTTCATCCGCCTGGTGAAGATGCTCATCGCTCCCATCGTCTTCGTGACGGTGGTGTCGGGCATCGCCAAGATGGGCGACCTGAAGAAGGTGGGACGGGTGGGCCTCAAGGGCATCATCTATTTCGAGGTGCTGACCACCATCGCCCTGGCCATTGGCCTCATCATCGCCAACGTGCTGAAGCCCGGTGCCGGGATGAACGTGAATCCCGCGACCCTGGACACCAAGGCCATCGCCAACTATGCCGGCGCCAGCCACCACCTGAGCACGGCCGAATTCATCATGAACATCATTCCCAAGGATGTCGCCGACGCCTTCGCCAAGGGCGACATCCTGCAGATCCTGCTGTTCTCCATCCTCTTCGGTGTGGCCCTGGCCGCCCTGAAGGACCAGGGCAAGCCCATGATGAACTGGCTGGATTCGCTCACGAAGATCCTCTTCCGCATCGTGGCCATCGTCATGCGCGTGGCCCCCATCGGTGCCTTCGGCGCCATGGCCTTCACCATCGGCCAGTACGGGCTCAGGTCCCTGCTGCCCCTGGGTAAGCTCATCGCCTGCTTCTACGCCACCAGCATCCTGTTCGTGATCCTGATCCTGGGCCTGGTGATGAAGTGGGCTGGCCTGAACCTCTTCAAGTTCATCCGCTACATCCGCGAAGAGATCTTCATCGTGCTGGGCACGTCCTCCTCCGAGTCCGCCCTGCCGCTGATGATGCACAAGATGGAGCGCCTGGGCTGCTCCAAGTCCGTGGTGGGCCTCGTGGTGCCCATGGGGTACTCCTTCAACCTGGATGGCACGTCCATCTACCTCACCCTGGCCTGCCTCTTCATCGCCCAGGCGACCAACACGCACGTGACCCTGCCCCAGCAGTTGGAGATCCTGGCCGTGCTCCTGCTCACCTCCAAGGGCGCAGCCGCGGTGACCGGAGGCGGCTTCATCACCCTGGCGGCCACCCTGTCCGCCGTGGGCAACATTCCGGTGGCGGGCCTGGCCCTGCTGCTGGGCATCGACCGCTTCATGTCCGAAGCCCGCGCCATCACCAACCTCATCGGCAATGGCGTGGCCTCCGTGGCCGTGTCCAAGTGGGAGCATGAGTTGAACCTCGACCGGGCCGTCAAGGTGCTGAACAACGTCGAGGTCATCGAAGAAGAGGAGTACCTCGAGGGGCATGTGGATCCCCACGCCGCCGTGCCCGAAGAGGCCTGAGTCGAGTGCCGGACACCAAAGGCCCGGGGCTTCCCGGGCCTTTTCAATGGGCCTAGAGGAACCTCGCGGGATCCAGGGGGCCGGCGTCCCGGAGGCGCCGGAAGCAGTCGGCCGCCAGGGCCCCCACGCCGAGACCGCTGGTCATGCCATGCCCCCCGAGGCCGGCGGACCAGAAGAGGCGGGGATTCGAGGGATCCCAGCCGATGACGAAGCGCCGGTCCGCCGCGAAGGTGCGCAGGCCCGTCCAGTAGCGCGTGATGGGGCGGTCCGCCAGCTGGGGGGCGAGCTCGCGCAGGCTCGTGAACAGGCCTTCGAGCACCGAGGGATCCGTGTCCGGCTGGTTCCCCCGGCTGGGTAGCGGCACCGCCACCTCCTCGCAGGGGCACATGAGCAGCCCGCCGCTTTCGGGGCGCATGTAGAAAGGGCGGTCCACCCACCAGGCCCAGGGCTCCTGCTGCGGGTGCGGGGCGGCGCTCCAGACCAGGCTGCGCCGGAGGGGCGTGAAGGCGAGCGGAGACCCGGCCATCCGGCCCAGTTCCCCGGCCCAGGCGCCGGCGGCAATGGCGAGGGCCTTCGTGCGCAGCGGCCCGAGGTCGGTGTCCAGCTCGAAGCCCGATTCGGTGGGGCGCAGCGAGCGCAGGGCGCAGCCGAACCGCAGGTCCGCCCCGCCGGACCGCGCCCCCTCGGCGCACCAGTGCAGCAGGCCGGCTATATCGATGACGCCATCACCGGGAATGGCCAGGTGCTCGGCGGCCCTGAGGCCGGGCAGGGGGATCCCGTCCCCCCGGTGCACCGCCACCCCATGGCGCTCGGCTTCGGCCGAGAAGGCCTCCAGGGGGCCCCGTTCCAGGCTGGCGAGGAGGCCCCCCCCGGGGGTCAGGAGCCCGGCTTCGGCCAGGCGGCGCCGGCCCTCCACCGTGAGGGCGGTATGCTCGTCCCGGCCCGTGAGGCTGCGGGCCACGGCGGCGTTGTGGCCGCTGGCGTAGGTGCCAGGCTGGTCCTCGCGCTCCAGGAGGACGATGCCCGGCTGGCCGGCCCGGGCCAGGTGGAAGGCGAGACTGAGCCCCGCGATGCCACCGCCGATGATTGCAACCTCTGCCGTATCAACCGAGCCCATGACAGCATCCTAGCGCCGAAGGCCGCTGCGCCGACCCTCGAGGGACTCCGTCCCGCGGGCCCCTGTGACCTGGGTCAAGGCTTTCTTGTCGCCACAGGGGTGCCGGGCCGTATGATTGAAAAGCATCCGGAGGTCCCTCCTTGCGGTCGATTCTGCGAGCCATCCTGGCCATCGCGCTGCTCCTGGGCAGCGGGGCCGGGGACTGGACGCCGGTCCAGGCGCAGGCGCAGGCCTGCTGCTGCGGCTGCGGCATGGGGGCCGGCCCCGAGGGCTGCCCCTGCCCGAAGCCCGAGGGGAACCGCACACCCTCGAGCAACCTCTGCACGAACCCCACGGTCCCCGTGGCCGCCTGGGCGGTGCGCCAGGCCCAGGGCGACCGGAAGGCGGAACCCCGTCCCGAACCTGCCACCTGGGCCCAGGCTCTGGATATCCGGGAGCTGGACGGTGCTTCCTCTATGGAGGGTGGCCGGGACCCGGACCTTGGGCGGCACCTCGCCCGCCTGAACACCTTCCGGATCTGATCGGGGACTGAGCGAAGCTCTGTCCACTCATCGGAGTGGGCCGTCGCGTCCTTCCCCTTTCGGAGTTCCCATGCGCAGGACCCTGCGCCTGGTCCCGGCCCTGGTGCTAGTCGCACCGGCCCCGGCCCAGGCACCCCTCTCCCATTCCCCGCTTCCCGATCCCGTGCTGGCCGATCTGCTGCGCGAGACGCTGGAAGGGCACCCGGACCTTCAGAGGGCCGAGGTAGCCGTCCAGATGGATCAGGAGCGCGTACCGCAAGCGGGTGTCCTGCCGGACCCTTCGCTGTCCCTGGGCCTTCAGAACGACGGCTTCAAGCGCATCGAAGTGGGGCGCATGGAAACCAGCTTCTACAGCATCGGCTTCACCCAGCCCTTCCCATGGCCGGGCAAACGGGGGCTGCGCAAGGATGTGGCAGCCATCGGGGTGGACCTCTCCGGGGCCCTCCGCACACGGGTCCAGATGGGCCTCGAAGCGGACGTGCGGCGCGGCTACACGACGCTGCTGCTGGTGCGGGGGCAGAAGAAGCTGCTGGACCAGCAGACGCTCTTCCTCGAAGAGGCCGAACGGCTGGCCCGGACCCGGTACGAGGTGGGGCAGGGCAGCCAGGGCGATCTCCTACGCGCCCAGCTGGAGCGCACGCGCCTGCAGCTGGCCGCCTGGTCCCTCGAGGCCGAGGAGCAGTCGGCGGTCGCGGACCTGAACCGGCTGCGGCAGCACGATCCGGCCGACCCGATCCCCACCACGGCGGCTCTGACCGACCTGGCCGAACCCGCCGAGCTCTCCCCCGAGCAGGTGGAGGCCCGCAGCCCCGAACTGGCCGGTGCCTATGCGAGCGTGAAGCAGACGGAGAAGCTGGTGGAGCTGGCCAAACTGGACCGCCGGCCCGATTTCGCCGTCACCGCCGGGCTCATGCCCCGGGGCGGCCTCGATCCCATGTGGCAGGTGGGCCTGAGCGTTTCGCTGCCCATCTACGGGCACTCCAAGCAGCAGCGGGCCCTGGCCGAACATCAGCACCATCTGCGCGGCCAGGGGGCGGAGGTGGCATCGGTGCGGAGCCTGCTGCGCCAGCGCACCGAGGAGCGGACCATCCAGGTCCAGACGCTGCGCCGCACCCGGGACCTCTACCGGGATGGGCTCCTGCTCCAGAGCGAAGCCAGCTTCCAGGCGGCCCTCGCGCAGTATGGCGCCGGGCGGGGCTCCTTTCTCGGGGCCCTGGAGGCCCTCAACGGCTGGGTGGGAGATCAGGGATCCTACCTCCAGGCCCTGGCCCAGCTCCAGGCCCAGCACATCGCCCTGAGCGAGGCGGCCCTAGGGCCCACGGTGCCCGTGTCCGGCGGGACGCTGGGCCCCGCCGGCATGTCCAAGGGTGGCTCGGAAACGCCCGCCACGACGAAAGCCGCCGCCAAGGCCCCGGGCGCCGCCCAGGACAGCGGCCCTGCTTCCACGAAGATGTAGGAGATCACCCATGAGCTTCGATCGGCCGATCCTCGACGCACCAACACCCACCCGCCCCTCGCGTCTCCGCACCCTCGGCCTGGTGGCCCTGGGGCTGATCGCCGGGGTGGGCGGCACCCTCCTCCTGCGCCCCGGGGCCAAGGGGGAGCACCGCCATGGAACGGCCCAGGCGGCCGCTCCGGGGCCACATATGTACCAGTGTCCCATGCACCCCCAGATCATCGAGGACCACGCAGGCGACTGCCCCATCTGCGGCATGAAGCTGGTGCCCATGAACGGTGGGGAGGGGGAGGGCGCTGGCCCCGCCGTCGAGGATCACGCCACCGTCACCATTGATCCCGAGCGGCAGCAGCTCATCGGCCTCACCACGGCCAGGGTCCTCGAGGGCAAGGTGGGCGGCGAGCTCCGCACCACGGCCATCCTGGCCGTGGACGAGACCCGGGTCCGCAAGGTGAACCTGAAGGTCGATGGGTTCGTGGACCACCTCTTCGTGGATTTCGTCGGCAAGCCCGTGGCCAAGGGGCAGCCCCTCTTCAGCCTCTACAGCCCGGAGTTCGTGAGCGCCCAGGAGGAGTACCTGCTCGCCGTGAGGACCCGGAAGGGCCTGGCGGCAGGCGCCCTGGCCCAGAGCGGGGACGACCTGGTGGCCTCGGCGCGGCGCCGGCTGGCCCTGTGGGACGTGCCCGAGGAGGCCTTCGACCGTCTTGAAAGGACGGGCGTGGCCCAGCGGGACATCATCCTCCGCTCGCCGGTGTCCGGCGTGGTGACGGCCAAGAATGTGGTGCAGGGCGCCCGCCTGACGCCCGCGGACATCCCCTTCGAGCTCACGGACCTCAGCCATGTCTGGGCCCTGGCGGACGTCTACGAGGCGGAACTGGCCCGAGTCAAGGTTGGGCAGCCCGGCACCCTGACCCTGGCCTCCATGCCCGGGAAGACCTTCAGGGGCCGGGTGGTCTTCGTGGATCCCATCCTGGATCCCAAGACTCGAACCGCCAAACTGCGGCTCGAGGTGCCGAATCCGAAGGGAGAGCTGAAGCCTGGCACCTACGGCGAGGCCGTGATCCAGGGACCCGCGCACCGGGGCCTCCTCGTGCCCATGGATGCGGTGCTCGACGCGGGCACCCAGAAGGTGGCCTTCGTCGCCCTCGGGAAGGGCCGCTTCGAGCCCCGCGCCGTCACCACGGGCCTTCGCGTGGGGGACCAGGTCGAGATCCTCTCGGGCCTCCGGTCCGGGGACGAGGTCATCACCCGGGCCAACTTCCTGGTGGATTCCGAATCCCGCCTGGGGGCCGCCCTGGCCCAGATGAGCAGACGATGAGCAGCTACGCTGGCTACGATCCCGAACACCCGACGGCCCTGCAGCGGATCATCCGGTTCTCCGCGGAAAACCGCTGGCTGGTGCTGGCAGCCTCCATCATCGCCCTGGCCTTCGCCTTCTGGACCATGCGGACCATTCCGCTGGATGCCCTGCCGGACCTCTCGGACACCCAGGTCATCGTGTACTCCAAATGGGACCGGAGCCCGGACATCGTCGAGGACCAGGTCACCTATCCCATCGTCACCAGCCTGCTGGGCGCCCCGAAGGTGAAGGCGGTCCGGGCCCTGTCCGATTTTGGCTACTCCTATGTCTACGTGATCTTCGAGGACGGCACCGACATCTACTGGGCGCGCAGCCGGGTGCTGGAATACCTCTCGAAGATCACCGCCAACCTGCCCCCTGGCGTGAAGACGGAACTGGGGCCCGATGCCACTTCAGTCGGGTGGGTCTACCAGTACGCCCTCGTGGACCATTCCGGCCGGCACAGCAGCGATGAGCTCCGCTCCTGCCAGGACTGGTTCCTCAAGTACTCCCTCGCCAGCGTGCCCGGCGTGGCGGAAGTGGCCACGGTGGGGGGCCAGGTCCGGCAGTTCCAGGTGAGCGTGGATCCCAACAAGCTGGCCGCCTACCGCATCCCCATCGGCGCGGTGATCAGCGCCGTGAAGTCCTCCAATTCGGAAGTGGGCGGACGGCTGGTGGAGTACAGCGGCCGGGAGTACATGGTCCGGGGCCGGGGCTATGTGAAGGCCACCGGGGATCTGGAGAGCGCCGTCCTCAAGGCCTATGACGGCACCCCGGTCCGGCTGGGGGACGTCGCCACCGTGAACCTGGGGCCCGAGCTGCGCCGGGGCCTCACGGACCTCGACGGCCAGGGCGATGCCGTGGGCGGCATCGTGGTCATGCGGCAGGGGGAGAACGCCCTGAATGTCATCCGCAGCGTGAAGGCCCGCCTCGCCGAGCTGAGGGCCAGCCTTCCCGAGGGCGTGGAAGTGGTGCCGGTCTACGACCGGTCGGAGCTCATCCAGCGGGCCATCGGTACGGTGAAGCACAAGCTCATCGAGGAGATGATCGTCGTGTCGATCATCATCCTGGTCTTCCTCTGGCACATCCCCTCGGCCATGGTGCCCATCCTCACCATTCCCGTCTCGGTGGCGCTGGCCTTCATCCCGCTCTACGGGATCGGGCAGAACGCCAACCTCATGAGCCTGGCGGGCATCGCCATCTCCATCGGCGTGCTCGTGGATGGCGCCATCGTGGAGGTGGAGAACGCCTACAAGAAGATCGAAGGGTGGATCGCAGCGGGAAAGCCGGGGACCTTCTACCAGGTCCGGCTGGAGGCCCTGATGGAGGTGGGCCCATCGGTGTTCTTCTCCCTCCTGGTGGTGGCCGTCAGCTTCCTGCCCATCTTCACACTGGTGGACCAGGAGGGTCGCCTCTTCAAGCCCCTGGCCTTCTCCAAGAACTTCGCGATGGCCATCGCAGCACTGCTGGCCCTGACCCTGGACCCGGCCCTGCGCATGCTCTTCGCCCGCGTGGAACCCTTCACCTTCAAGCCGAAGTGGCTGGCCTGGACCGCCACCCAGGTGGCCGTCGGCAAGTACTACGCCGAGGAGAAGCACCCCATCAGTGTCTTCCTCCACCGGATCTACGAACGGCCCTGCCGCTTCGTGGTGCGGCACGCCAAGGCGACCCTGTTGGTGGCCCTGCTGCTGGTCCTCGCCACCATCCCGGCCTTCCTGGCTTTGGGCAGCGAGTTCATGCCGCCCCTGAACGAGGGGACGCTGCTCTACATGCCCTCCACCCTGCCGGGACTCGGCGAGACTGAGGCACAGTGGATCCTCCAGATCCAGGACCGCCTCATCCGCACCGTGCCCGAGGTGGGCCGGGTGTTCGGCAAGGCGGGCCGGGCGGACACGGCCACCGATCCGGCGCCCCTCTCCATGATGGAGACGGTCATCGAGCTCAAGCCCGAGGACCAGTGGCGCGCAAGCCCTCGCTGGTACTCCGGCTGGGCACCCGACTGGCTGAAGTCCATCCTCCGCCCCTTCTGGCGGGATCGGATCACCCAGGAGCAGATCGTGGAGGACCTGGACCGGGCCGTGAAGCTGCCGGCCATCCCCAACGCCTGGACCATGCCCATCAAGGCCCGGCTCGACATGCTCTCCACGGGCATCCGCACGCCCGTGGGCCTGAAGATCAACGGGCCCAGCCTGGAGACCATCCAGACCGTCGCCGTGGCAGCGGAAGGCATCCTTCAGCGGGTCCCTGGCACCCGCAGCGCCTTTGCCGAGCGCACCGCCCAGGGCTATTTCGTGGACTTCGACCTCAGGCGGGACCAGCTGGCCCGTTATGGCCTGAGCGTGGACGAGGCCAACGACATGGTGATGACCGCCGTGGGCGGCGAGAACCAGAGCACCGTCTTCGACGGCCGGGCCCGGTATCCGGTCAATGTCCGCTATGCCCGGGATTACCGGGATTCCCCGGAAGCGCTGAAGCGCGTACTGGTGCCGCTGCCCAGCGGAGCCACCATTCCCATGTCGCAGATCGCCGATGTCCGGCTGACCTCGGGCCCGGCCATGATCCGGGACGAGAATGGGCTGCTCGACGGCTACGTGATCGTGGACTTCGACACCTCGAAGATCGACGTGGGCTCCTATGTGGAGCACGCCAAGGCCGCCATCGTAAGGGACCTCAAGCTGCCGACGGGCTACAGCCTCACCTGGAGCGGCCAGTTCGAGAACATGATCCGGGTGAAGGAGCGCCTGAAGGTCATCCTGCCCATCACCCTGGTGCTGATCTTCGGCCTGCTCTACGCCAACACGCGAAGCGCCTTCAAGGCCTCCATCGTCATGCTGGCGGTACCCTTCAGCGCCATCGGCGCCTTCTGGCTGCTCTGGCTCCTGGGCTACAACATGAGCATCGCCGTCTGGGTGGGCCTCATCGCCCTCATGGGCCTGGATGCGGAAACCGGCGTGTTCATGCTGCTCTTCCTGGACCTCAGCCACGACCAGGCGCAGCGGGAGGGACGCTTGAACACGGAAGGCGATCTGGTGGAGGCCATCATCCATGGCGCCGTGAAGCGGGTGCGGCCCAAGGCCATGACCGTCTTTGCGGCCTTCATTGGGCTGCTGCCCATCATGTGGAGCACCGGCACCGGCGCCGACGTCATGAAGCGCATCGCGGCCCCCATGGTGGGCGGCCTCGCCACGAGCTTCCTGCTGGAACTGCTGGTCTATCCATCGATCTATTTCCTCTGGAAGAGGCGTTCTCTTCCTTCCTTTGCTCAGACTTCCGTAGAAGCCTGAGCTGATCCGCAACCACCTAAAGGAGCCACCATGCTCGCACCCCTGCTCGCCCTCGCCGTCCTGGCCACGCCAGCCCCCAAACCCGCCACCAACACGATCTGCCCCGTCCTGGGCAACCAGGTGACCCCCGGCAAGAGCCCCAAGGTCGTGGTCCAGGGTCGGGAGTACTACCTCTGCTGCGCCGGCTGCGACACCAAGCTCGAGAAGGAGCCGGGCAAGTACCTGGAGAAGGATGGCACCCCCAGGAACGCCAAGAAGTAGGTCTGCTCGCACCGGTCTTCGACTGCTGCGCCGAGCCCCGCACCCGGGTGAGCCAGTCCGGTGCAGGGCTCGGTTTATCTTGGAAATGAAAGTAAAAATCAAGTCACCCATTGGGCCTGAAAGCAGTAACTGCCTAGCTCTGCTGGGATTCTGCGGGGGACACTCCATTAATTACAAATGCAGCAATGTTTCACTACCGTAACGTGATCTTCATCATGGATACCGGGGTCAATGAAGGAGAATGATGGCAGATCAATCTGTTTCAGATTCTGGTCAAGGCCGATCTGATCCTCCATTCCGCTCTTCCATTTCCACCTGGGCGGGGCTGTCGCGTTTCCGTGAGTCTCTCGGCGCGTGAACGGGCCCCCATCCTCTGTGTTCGCCCTCGCGGGCAAGGAGCCTCGATGAATTTCCGCCGATCAAGCACACTCGTCCTCACTGCGCTGGCCTGCATGGTTGCTGCCGCCCAGACCAGTGACACCGCCGGCGCCATCCGGGGCGTGGTGAAGGACCACAGTTCCGCTGCGATCGCCGGCGCCAAGGTCACCATTCGGAACCTGGACACGGGCTTCATGCGCACCGCGGTGACCGATGAGCACGGGCTCTACCTCATCGGGTTGCTGCCCGTGGGGGACTACGAGGCAACGGTCACGAGCGGCAAATTCCAGACGGCGCGAAGCAGCCGCCTGAGGGTGAGCCTCGGGGAATCCGTCAGCCTGAATTTCACCCTGGACTCCAAGGAGGCGAGCGCCGAGGTGGCGGTGGTTGCCCAGGCCTCCGCGGTAGACGCCCAGCAGATCAATTCCTTCAGCTCGGTCTCGCCGGACATGGTGTCGGCGGTGCCCCTGAACGGCCGGAATTTCACGGACCTGGTGCAGCTGACGCCGGGCGCGGTGGCCAACTCCCAGGGCTATCGCACGGCGGTGGACGGCAACCGCGGCGTGCAGAACAACCTCATGATCGATGGCGCCAGCTTCAATTCCCAGTTCGCCGGCGAGCAGCGGGGCGGCACCCGCATCCCCTTCTCCTTCGGCCTGGACTCCATCCGCGAGCTGCAGGTCATCACCAACGCCTACGATTGCCAGTATGGCAACGCCTCCGGCGGCATCATCAATGCCGTCACCAAGACCGGCACCAATGAGTTCACGGGCATGGTGGCCACCCAGATCAGGCCCAGCTCACTCGTCGCCCGGGAAAAGCCGGTGCCCTTCGATCCCACGGGCGTCATCAATACGCCCTCATCCCTGAACCGGCAGTTCTCCCAGAAGGAGTACGCGGGCAATGTGGGCGGCCCCATCATCAAGGACGTCCTCCACTACTTCGTCAACGTGGACTACATCCATGCCAGCACCCAGAGCGTACCGGGCGTCTCTCCCATCGCCAATGGCAGCACTGTGGCGGCCTATAACATCTTTACGGGCCCCGGCGGCATGGGGGGGATGTCCTCCGCCAACAACGGCGCCACGATCAACCAGGAAATCAGCACGCCCTGGACCGATGACCAGAAACACTGGACCCTGCTGGCCCGCCTGGACTGGGCCGTCAACACGGAGAACCACGCCTCCCTGCGCATGAACTCCCAGGAGTACAAAGGCCTGAACGACATCTATGCCGGGGTGAGGCAGTCGAACCGGGCCTACTCCGCCGAAAGCACCATGAAGTTCGGCAGCACCAGCTGGGTGGCCGAGTGGGAATCCACCCTCGGCCCCTACATCATCAACGATGCCCGCTTCCAGTTGGCGTCCGAGAGCCGGCCCACCACGCCCAACAGCACCCTCCCCTCCCTTGGTCTGCCCGGGTTCAGCACGGGGGGCTACTACATCGACCCCCGTCGGACCGATGAGACCACCCACCAGCTGATGGACACCGCCACCTACGTCAACGGGGACTGGACCGTCAAGGGCGGCATCGACTGGCAGTGGATCCACTTCAAGAACCAGTTCTACCCCGATGCTCGTGGCGAAATCGACTTCAACACCTGGGATACGGTGAATGCCTGGTACAACAACACCCTCACCGGTACCAACACCATCACCTACTACCAGGACTACTCGGCGCTCAACGGGGTGGCGGATTTCGGGGAGAAGCTGTTCGCGACCTTCATCCAGGGTTCCTACAACGGGTTCATGGGCAAGCGGCTGACCCTGTCCGCGGGTCTTCGGTACACCCGCGAGATGTGGGGCGGGAACCCGGTCACCAACCCCGCGCTCCAGGGCCTGGACCACATGCCCGACAATGGCAGCCTGGACCCGCGCTTCGGCTTCGCCCTCGATGTCTTCGGCGACAACCGGACCGTGCTGCGGGGCGGCTTCGGTCTGTTCAGCAACCCCAACAACGCCCAGAACGTGGCCAGTTCCTTCATGAACAATGGCATCAACCTGCTGGCCTACAAGGTCACCTTTTCGGGCTACCCGAGCCTCTTCTCGAACGGGGCTCAGCTGAGCGCCTCCAACCTGATCCAGAACGGGCAGCTGACCACCCTGAGTCCTTCCGTACTGCAGGGCCTTCCCGCGACCACCGTGGTGGCTTCTGTCATTGACCCCCGGGCCCGGGAGACCCAGGCCCATCGCGCCAGCCTCGAAGTGGAACAGGACCTCGGCAGGGGCTACGTGTTCAAGGTCAAGGGGATGTTCTCGCGGACCTACCACCTGCAGTACTGGGAGAACATCAACCTGATCCAGGGCTCGGCGACTTCGGGCAACTTCTACAATGACGGTTACATCCCCAACTCGAACCTGTTCGCCGGGTCCGCTGCGCGGCCTGGTCACGCGGTGGTCAATGGCCGCACCCTGAACCTGAGCGCCTTCGGGGATGTCTACCTCTCGAAATATGACGGCATCGGCGAGTACAAGAACATCTCCTTCGAACTGAACAAGGTGAGTTCCACCGGCTTCGCCTTCAACAGCAGCATCACCCTGTCCAGTTCCCGGGACAGCAACTCCAATGAGAACGTGACTGCCGGCAGCCTTTCTGGAAGCCCCTTGGATCCTTCGAGTCCCCTCAAGCTCTACCGGAGCGACAACGACACGCCCCTGCGGGTCGTGCTCACGGGCAAGCTGCCACCCTTCTATGGGGTCTTCGTCTCGGGCACCTTCACCTGGACCAGCGGCCTGCCCCTCACCCCGGCCTACTACAACGACATCAACGGCGACAACCTCTACAACGACTCTGCCCTGGGCGGCCGCAACTCCATGCGCCAGCCCTACAGCAAGGCCTTCAACCTGGCCCTCACCCGTGCCTTCTTCCTGGGCCATGACCTGCGGATGGATGTATCGGCCCAGGTGTTCAACGTCTTCAACTGGGCCAACCAGACGGTGACCAGTGCCGGTCAGGGCGACCTGACCTACGCCACGTCCCCCACGAGCCCGGTCAACCCCTGGTTCCGCCAGATCAATGGCCTGGACCAGCACTCCCGGGAAGTCCAGTTCAACGTCAAGCTGGCCTTCTAGGCCCCCCCATGACCATGGAAACCCATCCAATGACCTTCCGAATCTCCAGGAGGATGCATGCCTAATGCGATGAATTTCAGAAACGGTCCCCGCCCCCTTGCCTCGATCCTGGTCGTGGGGTTGCTGGCGGCTCTGCCCCTGCTCCACATGGGGTGCACCCAGAAGGCCCAGGACAAGGCCGACAGCCAGGTGCCGGCGATTTCCGGGCTGACCTTCGAGGACCTGGCCACGCCCACCACCGCCTGGGTGGCCAAGGGCGGCGCTCCGGCCTGGACCATGACCGCCAATGCCGGCACCACGTACCTCATGGCCAACTACGCAGCCACGGGTGGGAGCGCAGTCCTCAGTCCGGGCAACCTGCCCATGCTGTCAGGGGTCCCCGTCAATCTGACACCCTCCGCCACCACGACCTACACACTGACGGTCACGGACGCGGCCGGCCACGTCGCCAGCCAGAGCTCCACCCTCACGGTGGTCCCGCCTCCCAACGCCACCATCACCGCCCCGACTGCGGCCATCGCCAACACGACCGGACTCGCGGCCAGCGTGCCTAGTGATGTCAGCGTCAATGCGCCGGGAACCACGTTCCAGTGGACCTCCCTAAGCAATTGCGTCATCACTTCGGACGCGAGCAAGCCCGCCATCACCTTCACGGCGGGGAGCGCCAATATCGATGGCAGTGCCCAGAACCTGCAGCTCCAGTGCAAGGTGACCAATCCCGCCAATACACCCGTGGTGGCCACCCAGACGGCGACCGTCCAAGTGAACGCCACCCCTCCGGCGAACCTCAGCTACCCAGCCAAGACCCTGACCTTCTACCAGGGTCTGGCCATCCAGAAGCAGAGCCCCACCGTCACCGGAGCCGTCCAGAGCTATACCGTGACCCCGGCGCTTCCGGCGGGGCTGCTCCTGGACCCCTTGCTGGGCACCCTCACGGGAACCCCCACGGCCCTGACTTCGGCGACCAACTACACGGTGACCGCCGCCAATTCCGGTGGAAGCACCACCGCCGTCTTGAATATCAGCGTGCAGGGCCAGCCTGCCATCGTTTTCAATCCACCCAGCCCGGCGAAGATCGGACCCGGCGACACCAGCATCCTCTCCTGGACCTCGGGGTCCAACGTGAGTGCCATCTCCATCGTGGGCAACCCGGCCGATGCCACCCTGCCTGCCACCTTCTCCATCACCGGCAGCGCCAACGTGAGTCCGGCCCAGACCACCGTTTACACCCTGACCGCCACCCTGGTGGGCGGCGGCACCCTGAGCGGTGGGACCCAGACCGTCACCTTGGACAAGACGCCCCTGGCCTTCACCACGCAGCTATCCGCCGGTGCCGGGGTTGTGGCCTACGGGGGTTCCACCACCCTCAACTGGGTTCTGGCTGGCACGCCCGATGTCTTCACCCTCACCTCGCCGGCCACCACCGGCAGCGTGTCCCTGCTTGGGAAGACCTCCTACACCCTGACTCCGCTGCGAAGGCAGAGTTACACCCTCACAGCCTCCAACAAGGTTCCTTCCTCGGCCACCAGTGGCCCCGTGATGGTGGCCGCCCAGGGCCTCGACACCCTGGCGGGCAACGTCACCCTGGGCGGCGGCAGCCACGATGGTGCGGGCACGGCAGCCCAGTTCAACGGACCCTACAACATCGCCCGGGACCCTGCCGGAAACATCTATGTCCCAGACGCCAACAACCACATCATCCGGGTCGTGACTCCCCAGGGAGCGGTGTCCACGCTGGCTGGCATCTGCGGCGTTCCCGGTGTCACGGATGGGGTTTCGGGCCTCCAGGCTCAGTTCCGGGGACCTCACGGCGTGGCCTACTGGGTGGATCCCTCCACGAGCCAGGCCTACCTCTTCGTGGTGGAATATTCCAACAATTGTGTTCGGAAGATCACCCTCAACACCAGCACCACTCCCCCCACGGCTACCAATGTGTCCCTCTTCGCAGGAGTCATGGGCACTACTACCTACGGAACCTCAGGCAACGCCTTTGACTCTCCTAGCGGCATCATCATCGACAGCAGCAACAACATGTATGTCTCCGAGCAGTACTACGGGGACGTCCTCAAGATCACCGGCCTCAGCGGCGCCCAGGGCAACACCTACCTGCAAAATGGCGGGGCCTTGACGGTCTATGCCGGGAACCGTGGCAACGATGGCTACGTGGACGGACCCAACGCGTCGGCCTACTTCTACCAGATCAGCAGCATGGTCATGGACTCCAGCAACAACATCTATGTGGCGGAGTCCAAGGCCAACCGGATCCGGATGATCACGCCCACCACCACCAGCACCCTGGCTGGCGATACGGCCCAGTTGGGCCTCGTCTATAACTCCTCGACCAAACCCGTCATCCAGGGAGCCGCAGGATTCGTGGACGGCAAGGTCGGGACCTCCAGATTGAACTCTCCAGGCGGGCTGGCCCTGTCCGGCAGCACGCTCTATGTCGCCGATACCAGCAACAACGCGGTGCGCGCCCTCAACCTCAGCACGGGCAGCCTCACCACCGTCATCGGCAGTCCCACGACGGGATCCGCCACCCCCGGTGCCGCGGGCAGCCTCAACGGCCAGGGGACAGCGGCCACCCTGGCCAGTCCCCAGGGTCTCCTCCTCGATGCCTCGGGGAACCTCTACATCTCCGAGCTGGGCAACAATGACATCCGCAAGGCGGACACCAGCCTCAATGTCACGAATTTCGTGGGATCCGCGGCCCAGGTGGGCAGTACCGACGGTGCCCTAGGTACCGGCAGCATGGCCATCAACCCGGCCCTGTCGGCCAACAAGACCATGGCCGGCATGGTCCAGGACAGTGCCGGCAACCTCTATGTGGCCGATGTCTACAACAACGCCATTCGCATGATCAGCCCCGCGGGCGTGCTGAGCACCATCGCCGGTACCGCAGGCCTCAGCACCGCGGGTTCCCTGGACGGCACCGGCGCGGCGGCCTCCTTCAATCAGCCCAACGGACTGGCCATCGACGGGTCCGGCAACCTCTATGTGGTTGACACGAACAATTCCACCATCCGCGTGGTGGCCTGGGACAGCACCAATAAGGTCTGGAATGTCTCGACCATCGCGGGGAAGGCGGGCGTGACCGGAGCCGCCGATGGGGCTCTGGGTACCTCCACCTTCAAGTTCCCCTACGGCATCACCTTCAACGCCAAGGATGGCTGCCTGTATGTCACGGACAGCGGCAACGGCAAGATCCGCAAGCTCGTGAACACCGCCGGGTCCTGGACTGTCAGCACCCTCGCCCCCACCGTCGTCACCCTGTCCACCCCCATGGGCATCGCCGCTGACGCCGCCGGGAACCTCTACTTCTCGGACCGCGGCAAGTACTACGTGGGTATGCTGACGGCCCCAACCTGGGTGGGCTCCGTCATTGGCGGCCTGAGCGGAACCTACGGCTACGCTAACGGCGCCGTGGGCGCCACGAAGACCACCTCCAGCCTGTTCAACTACCCCCAGGGTGTGTCCGTTGACGGCAGCGGTGCCGTCTGGGTCGCGGACCTGGGCAACAATACCGTTGAGAAGATCGCAAATGTGGCAGGTGTGTGGACCACCACCACCGTGGTCGGTCAATGCGCCCTCACCAACTCCCCGCCCCTCCAGCCCGTTCCCGCGGGAACCTCTGTCGGGCCCTTCCCGGCGACCTTGTTCATGCCCCAGTCCGTGCTCGTGAGCCCCTCGGGCCACGACCTCTTCATCACCACCAACGGGGGCGTGGCCCAGGCCACGTCCATCGACGGCCAGTAGCTGATCCCGTTCCAGGGACCGGGGCCTTCGGGCCTCCGGTCCCTGGCGTTTTCTGGAGATCCCCCATGCTTCAAGTGCTTGCCCTGGCCCTGCAGATCGCGGCGCCCCAGGCCACAACCTCCCAGCCCGCGCCACAGGCTCCCGCCAAGACCCAAGCCCCGGCCCCGGTTGCCACCGGTGACCAGCCCGTCAGCCTTTCCGATTTCCCGACCCGCAAGAAGCCCTTCACCCTCACCGGCAAGATGACCGTCACCACGGCCTCGCCCACGGGTTTCACTGGGTCCATGGCCAACGAAGGCCTGGCCGAAGGGAGCGCGGGTAGAAGTGGCAAGCGCGGTGGTTCCGGGTCCGGGGGCCCCTCCATGCGGTCCTCCTGTTCCTACGCGATCCAGGTCCCCCCCGGGGCCAAGCTCAAGGTGACCCTCAACTGCCGGCGCCTGCGCAGCTTCAGTGTCCGCTTCATCAACGACACATACGGGCGGACCGAGGATCCGGGGCTCTTCGTCAACAAGCTGCATCACCGGGATGATGTCGCCTTCTACGAAAACAAATCCAACGAAGTCCGCACCATTCACTGTGTGCTGCTGGGGGTCGAACCCATGGAGGATGAGCCCTATTCCCTGGTGTTCACCGACTATTGATCAGGTACGATTGTGTCCCACTCCGGAGGTTCCATGCTTCGTGCGACCCTGCTCTCTCTCGCGGTGCTGGCGGCTCCTGCCGCCGAACAGGCCAAGCCCGCCACCAACACCAAGGATCCCGTCTGCCGGATGCCCGTCACGGCGAAATCCAGGACGGTGGCTGTGCGGGGCCGGGAGTACCGCGTCTGCGGCAAGGACTGCGCGGAGGCGCTCCAGAAGAACCCGGACAAGTACCTGGAGAAGGACGGCAGCGTGAAAGCCGAGAAGAAGTAGCAGGCAGTTCCCTGCTTTGTGCCACAGAAAATCGTGGTGGCTCTGGCCCCACGATTTTCTGCGGGGCAGACCTTCAGGCGACGCCCCTCAGCACGTCCAGCCAGGCCTTCAGCACGAAGGCCGTGGCGCCCCACAGGGGAACCGTCCAGTCCTCCATCACCAGCTGCAGGCGGGGAGCCTCGAAGGCGTGCCCTTGGTGCTCCAGGTGCTCGACGGTCCAGGGCACGTCCAGCAGGGGGGCCAGGGGCAGCATGAGCACCCGTTCCAGCTCCCGGTCCGTGGTGAACCTGGGCTGAGGCGCCTCCCAGCGGAAGAAGACTGGCGTGAAGCGGATCCGGGTCTTGGCCACGCCGTCCGGGAAGCAGCCCAGCTCCCAGAGGCCCTCCCCGAGGCCGATCTCCTCGGCCACTTCCCGCCGGGCGGTGGCGGGCAGGTCCCGGTCCTGGGCTTCCACCATGCCGCCGGGGAAGGCGATCTCGCCCGGATGGCTGGGGGCGCCGAAGCCCCGCTGGACCAGCACCAGTTTGCGGGCGCCGGAGGCGTCGCCCCAGAGGATCACGCCCACGGCGGCGCGGCGGGGTTCCTCCGGGATGCGGGGGCTGAGCTTGTGGGGATTCGGCCCGAGCTGGGGCAGGCGCAGGCTTTCCGCGATGCGCGGCCAGGGCACCAGGGGGGCCTCGTCGGGGGGCCGCCAGGCCGTCATGGCGCACTTCCTGGGGCGGTCCTTCGGACCGTGGCTATCCGCTCCATCGGACATGCGCTCCGCCTGGATCGCATTCCTGCTCGCAAGCTCGCAGGGATGGAGCCTCCCTGTTCCGACCTCATTTGATCTTCCCGAACACGGATCCCTTCACCCGCTCGGTGGTGTAGACGCCCCGGATGCGGCGCAGCCCGGCCATCAGCTCCACGAGGTGGGCCCGGTCCCGCACCCGGAGGGCGATGTGGAAGAGGCCCGCCCCCTCCTCCGTGGCGGACCCGTGGAACCGCTGGACGTTGATGCCCAGGCGCTGGATGCCCTCGGAGATGGCGGCCACCATGCCCGGGCGGTCCTCGGTGGTGAGGGTGATCTCCGTGTCGTAGAGCTCGGTGCCGTGCTTGCCCCAGGCCACGTTCACGCGGCGTTCGGGGTGCAGGGTGCCCGTGTTGAGCTGGGAGCAGTCCGCCTTGTGGATGGCGGTGCCGCGGGAGCGGGTGATGTAGCCCACCACCTCGTCGCCCCAGATGGGCTTGCAGCAGGCCGCCAGGGCATAGAGGATGCCGGTGGTGTCGCCCACCACCACGGAGTCCATGAGGTTGGAGGTGTTCTCCGTGGGCTTGGCGCGCTCGGGCTCGGGGATCAGCGGCTCGATGAGCTTGTGGACCGTGAGGCGGCCGAAGCCCAGGGCCGCGTGGGCCGCCTCCCAGTTGGGGAGCTTCAGCTCCACCATCCGCGCCTCCAGCTTGGCCTGGGCCTCGGCATCGTCCAGGCGGACGCCCATGGCCCGGGCCTCCCGCTCGAGGCGCTCCCGGCCCAGGGTGATGGCGTGGGCGCGCTCCTCCTCGCGGATGAAGGCCTGGATGCGGCTCTTGGCGCCCGCGGACTTCACGAAGCTGAGCCAGTCTCGACTGGGCTTGTGGTCGGGGCGGGTGAGGATCTCCACCCGGTCGCCGTTCTGGAGCGTGTGCTTGAGCGGCACGATGCGCCCGTTCACCTTGGCCCCCACGCAGCGGTGGCCCACCTGGGTGTGGATGGCGTAGGCGAAGTCCACGGGCGTGCTGTTCTCCACCAGGCTGCGCAGGTCGCCCTTGGGCGTGAAGACCTGGATGCGGTTGAAGGTCAGCTCGCCGCGGAGGTTGGCCACCAGGTCCCGGCTGTCCTGGGCATCCTGGTGCAGCTCGACCATCCGGCGGAGGAAGGCCACCTGGTTGATCTCGGAGCGGTTGGCGATGCGGCCATCCTTGTAGGTCCAGTGGCTGGCGATGCCCGCCTCGGCGTGGATGTGCATCTCCTCCGTGCGGATCTGCACTTCGAACAGGTCACCTGATCCCATCAGCACCGTGGTGTGGATGCTCTGGTAGCCGTTCTCCTTGGGCAGGCTGATGTAGTCCTTGAACTTGCCCGGCACGGGCTTGAACAGGCCGTGCACGAGCCCCAGGGCCGTGTAGCAGCTGGCCCGGTCGGGGCAGATGATGCGGTAGGCCAGCCAGTCGTGGATGTCCTCGAAGTCCTTGGCCTGGGTGCCCATCTTCTTCCAGATGCCGTAGAGGTGCTTGATGCGCCCGTAGATGTGGGCCTCGATGCCCTGCTGGAGGAGGATGGCCTGCAGGGCCCCGTGGACCTCCTGGATGGTGGCGGACAGCTTGGCCCGCTTGGCCTCTACGGCCTTGTACAGCTCGGCGTACTGCTCCGGCTCCAGCTGGCGGAAGGCCAGGTCCTCCAGCTCCAGGCGCACAATGCCCATGCCCAGGCGGTTGGCCAGGGGGGCGTAGAGCTCCAGCGTCTCCCTGGAAATGCGGCGCCGCTTCTCCTCTTCCATCACGCCCAGGGTCTTCATGTTGTGCAGGCGGTCCGCCAGCTTCACGAGCAGCACGCGCACGTCCTTGCCCATGGCCACCAGCAGCTTGCGGACGTTCTCGGCGTTGAGCAGGTGCCGGTCCGTGAAGGCCAGCTTGCTCATCTTGGTGAGGCCGTCCACGATCTCGGAGATCTCATCCCCGAACTGGGCCTTCACCTGGACCTGGGTCATCAGGGTGTCTTCCACCACGTCGTGGAGCATGCCGCAGGCCACGCTCACGGCGTCCAGCCGCCACTCCGCCAGGCTCTGGGCCACGGCCAGGGGGTGGAAGAAATAGGGCTCGCCGCTCTTGCGGAGCTGGGTGGCGTGCATGTCCCGGCCCACGTTGAAGGCCCGGACCAGCAGGGCCACGTCGCCGTTGGGGTGGTGCTCCTGGAAGGCCGCCTTCACCCGGTCGAAGGCCCCTTCCAGGGTGAGGCAGGCCTCGTCCCCACAGGCGGTCCCTTCCCCCTCGCGGAGGACCAGTTCCGGGGCTTTCCCAGACACAGCCATGTGTGAGTGTCGCGCAGGCCGGGCTTCGATACCAGACGGAAGTGCGGGAAACAGGGGGGAAGGGATCTAAGTCCAACCGCAGATGACGCAGATGGCGCAGATAGAGGGATCAGGACGAGTGCTTCGGGCAGATATGGCCAGGCTTTTCATCTGCGAAAAATTTGCGCCATCTGCGGTTCCATGCATTTTCCGCTTTTCCCCTGGTTCATTCACACTGAAGGCATGCCGCGCCGCTCCGTTCCCGTTGATGGTCCCAGCTTCAAGGGGTGGACCCGCCCGGGACCCGTACCGCCGGGCGGGGTGGAACTCGAACCGGGCGAGACGCTGGACGGCCTCGGCGGGCACTGGCGCATCTTCCAGCTGGCAAAGGGCAACCGCTTCAGCACCGATGACCTGGTGACCGCCTGGTACGGCACCACCTGGTGCCCCCGGGCCGGTCGCATCGCGGACCTCGGCTCGGGCATCGGCAGCGTGGCCCTGCTCGCCGCCTGGCGCTGTCCTGGGGCCGTGGTGCACACCGTGGAGGCCCAGGAGCAGAGCCTCCGGCTGGCCCGGAAGAGCATTCGCTACAACGGCCAGGAGGACCGCGTCTTCCCTCGCCTGGGGGACCTCCGGGATCCAGACCTCTTCGCCGGGGAGGCCCCCTTCGACCTGGTGACGGCCACCCCTCCCTACTGGCCCGAGGGGGATCGCCTGCCCGCGGCCCATGCCCAGTCCGTGCCCGCCCGGCTGGAGATGCGGGGCAGCCTCGCCGACTACGCCCGGGCCGCGGCCAGGCTGCTGGCGCCCGGGGGCCTCTTCGCCTGCGTCTTCCCCAACGACCAGCGGGACCGGGCCCTGGCGGCCCTCCGGGAGGCGGAACTGCTCTGCCTCCACCGCCGCGAGTTCGTCTTCAAGGACGGCGAACCCTACGGCCTGGATGTCTTTGCCGCCGCCCGCCGCGTGGATCTGCCGGAGGATTTCGAGACCCGTGCCCAGTGCCCCGAGGTCGAGGCCCCCATCCTCATCCGTCGGGCCGATGGCTCCGTGGATCCGGCCATCGCCCGGGTCCGGTTGGCCCTGGGCTTCCCCCCTGGCCTTTGACGCGCAAAATTAGGGAAGATTTGCCTCCCGCCCGATGAGTCCCCCGAGGGCTGATCCATGGACCGAGGCAGTTTCCTGGGGGTGTTGCTGGGGTTCACGCTGTTGGCGGTGGCCATCGGCCTGGGGCCGAACCCCCGGATCTTTCTCCACCCCGCAGGCCTGATCGTGGTGGTGGGAGGCGTGACTGCCGCCACGCTGCTGCGCTTTCCCCTGGAGCATGTGAGCTATGCCTTTTCCATCGCGAACCGGGCCTTCTTCACCCGTGCGCCGGAGACCCAGGCCCTGGTCAACCAGATCGTGGGCCTCTCCCAGCGGGCCCGGCGCGAAGGCCTGCTGAACATGGAAAAGGCCATGGATGTGGAGGGCTTCCTGGCCAAGGGGCTGCGGATGGTGGTGGACCACTCGGAGCGGGCCCACATCCAGGCGGTGCTGGCCCAGGAACTGCGGGCCACCCAGGACCGGCACCACCAGGGTCAGGAGATCTTCCGCTTCATCGCCCTGAGCGCCCCCTCCTTCGGCATGGTGGGCACCCTCATCGGCATGGTGCAGCTCTTCGCCAGCATCAAGGACCCTTCCAACATCGGCGGGGCCATGGCCCTGTCCCTCCTGTCCACGCTCTACGGCGCGGTCATCGCCTACCTGCTGGCCATCCCCATCGCAGGGAAGCTGGAACTGCGCAGCCGGGAAGAGTTGCAGCTCAAGGGCATCATGCTGGAGGGGGTCCTGGGCATCCAGGCCGAGATGCACCCCTCGGCCCTGGAGGCCCAGCTGAACGCCTTCCTGGCCCCGAAGGAGAGAAACCAGGACCGGAGGGCAGTCCCCCGTGGCTAGGCCTGTCAGATCGAAACCGGCGCGGGCCGGCGGGGCCCACCCATGAGCGCCCTCTCGCCCCTTCGGTTCGCCCGCCGCAAGGCGGATCTGGAATCCCTCTGGCTCGTGACCTTCGCGGACCTGATGGTGCAGCTCATGGCCTTCTTCGCGTTGCTCTACTCCTTTTCCGTATCCGACCAGACCAAGCTGCAGCAGGCCCTGAATTCCATCCAGAGGGCCCTGGGTGTCCAGGCCCAGGTCAGTTCGGGCGACGGCATCCTGCCGGGCTCCCGGGGACTGGATCCGGCCAAGGCGGAGGACCTGGAGAAACTGCTCAGCACCGCCCAGGCCAGCGACGGGAGGGATGCGGGCACCCGGCTGCGCATCGTGAGTTTCCGGGGCGCGCTGATCTTCGATGAGGACAGTGCCACCCTGACCGCGGGCAGCGACGTCATCCTGACGCGCCTGTCGGAACTGGCCCTCCGCTACAAGGGCTTCACCCTCGTGTGCGAAGGCCACGCCGCCCCCGGCGAGCGGAGCCGGGGGGGCGATGCCCTCGACCTGAGCGCCCAGCGGGCCATGGCCGCCCAGCGCTTCCTGACGGGGGTCGGAGTGTTGCCCACCCAGGTGGCCTCGGAAGCCCTGGGCGACAGTCAGATCGTGGATGATGGCCGGACTCCCGAGGGCCGGGCCCTCCAGCGCTGCGTCTCCTTCCGGTTCCAGCGCGTGGCCGAGCGGTAGCGGGCCCCAGGCTAGCTGTCCAGACAATTGCATCCCCAAGCCGGTTGTCCGGCCCCGTTCAGGTAGAATCAGGGGAAGGAGCGGCCATGCGATCGGACACCGTTAAGAAGGGCATCGAGCGCGCCGGGCACCGCAGCCTGCTCCGGGCCACGGGCCTGAAGGACGAGGACTTTCAGAAGCCCTTCATCGGCATCGTCAACTCCTATACGGACATCGTGCCCGGCCACACCCACCTGCACGATTTCGCCGCGGTGGTGAAGGCGGCCGTGCGCGAGGCGGGGGGCGTGCCCTTTGAGTTCAACACGATCGCCGTGGACGATGGCATCGCCATGGGCCACTTGGGCATGCGCTACTCCCTGCCCAGTCGGGAACTCATCGCCGACTGCCTGGAAACCATGGCCATGGCCCACTGCTTCGACGCGCTGATCTGCATCTCCAACTGCGACAAGATCACACCGGGCATGATCATGGGCGCTGTGCGCGTGAACGTGCCGACGATCTTCGTCACCGGGGGTCCCATGCTGGCCGGGACCCAGCCGGACGGCAGCCGCAGCGACCTCATCACCGTCTTCGAGGGCGTGGGCAAGGTCCAAAGCGGCGAGATGACCGAGGCGCAGCTCGACGCCCTCGAGGCCGCCGCCTGTCCCACCTGCGGCTCCTGCTCGGGCATGTTCACGGCCAATTCCATGAACTGCCTGCTGGAGGCCATCGGCCTGGCCCTGCCGGGCAACGGCACCATCCCCGCCGTGGATCCCCGCCGCCAGGAACTGGCCAAGGACGCCGCCCACCAGATCTTCGAGTTGCTGGAGCGCGACATCAAGCCCCGGGACCTCGTCACCCGGGCCTCCCTCGACAATGCGTACGCCCTGGACATGGCCATGGGCGGCTCCACCAACACGGTGCTGCACGGCTTCGCCATCGCCCACGAGGCTGGCGTGGACTACCCCCTGGAGCGCCTCAACGAGATCTCCGCGGTCACTCCCTGCATCTGCAAGGTGTCGCCCTCGGTGCCCGATGTGCACATGCAGGACGTGGACCGGGCCGGCGGGATCTCGGCCATCCTGAAGGAGATCGCCCGCAAGCCGGGCCTCGTGAACCTGGACTGCCTGACGGTGACCGGCCAGACCCTGGGCGAAAGCATCGCTCATGCCTCAACCAAGGACCCCAAAGTCATCCGCACCATCGAGGCCCCCTATTCCGCGGATGGGGGCCTGGCGGTGCTCTTCGGCAACATCGCCCCCCAGGGCAGCATCGTGAAAAGCGCGGGTGTGGACCCCAGCTGCTTCGTCTTCGAAGGCGAGGCCATCGTCTTCGAGAGCCAGGATGAATGCCTGGCCGCCCTGGCCCTGCGGAAGGTGAAGGCCGGCCAGGTGGTGGTCATCCGCTATGAAGGCCCCAAGGGGGGCCCGGGCATGCCGGAGATGCTCTCCCCCACGTCCATGATCAAGGGGCAGGGCCTGGGCAAGCAGGTGGCCCTCCTCACGGACGGCCGCTTCAGCGGCGGCACCGCGGGCCTCTGCATCGGCCACGTGAGCCCCGAGGCCGCCGAGGGCGGGCCCATCGCCCTGGTGCGGACCGGGGACCGCATCCGCATCGACATTCCCGCCCGGAGCATGAACCTGCTGGTGGACCCCGCCGAGCTGGAGCGCCGCCGGGCCGCCTGGGTGCGGCCGAAGGCCAAGATCAGCACGGGCTGGCTGGGGCGCTACTCGAGGCTCGTCACCAGCGCCAACCGCGGCGCGGTGCTGGCCCTGCCCGAGGAGATGGGCTGATTCCCGGCATGTTCCAAACGGAGGGTGCGTGAGCGGCTGGAGCTGCCGGTTCGACCAGAACGGGATCTGCGACAAGGTGGATGGCGCCTACTGCCGCCCCGGCATGCGGGGCTGCATCCTCTACGGCAAGGTGGAATTCCACGACGGCGTGATCCCCTCGCCGGTCTGGCCCCCAGGTCATGAGCGGAGTCGCGATTCCGGACCGCCGCCGACCTCGGACAAAAACCGAACATGATGATCGGCGAGACTCAGCCTGAGTTCCTTTAAGGGCAATAGCTGGTACCACAGATTACACAGATGGCACAGATGGGCGCCGACTCAACACGCATGGGCCCACTGAAGCCCATCCTCAAGATGGCGCCCCTGAGAACAGTCATCGACTCGCGTTTTTAATCTGTGTGAATCGGTGGAATCTGTGGACCTAAGCCCTTTTCTGCGTTACCTGCGACATCTGCGGTTAAACGCTTTTATGGCTGTGTGTAGCCGATAATCGGGTGATCAAAAAGGCTTGAATCGCGGTGCGGCCTACGGGAACCTCAGGTCCGACTGGGCCAGGGCGTAGGCGAAGGTGGCCAGGGCCGCGGCATTGAAGGCGAGATCGTCCCGGTCAACCTTGTCGAAGGTGTCTGCCTGGGTGTGGTGGATGTCGAAGTAGTGGGTGGCGGCGTGCTCCATGCCGATGCCCGGTACCCCCTCGCGCACCATGGGGCCCACGTCGGCGCCGGAACCGCCCAGCCGGAAGGCCACGCCGAAGGGCGCCATGGTGGTCCCCAGGGTCGTGTTCAGGGAGGCCAGGGCGGAGGCCCTGGCTTCGGCGCTGGCCTTGGGCAGGTCCAGATCGAAGCTCTTCACCCGCTCGCTGCCGGAATCGGTCTCCAGCGCGGCCACGATCTTCCTGAACTCGGCGCGGTGGGCCTCCCGGTAGGCCAGTCCACCCCGCAGGCCGTTCTCCTCATTGGTCCAGAGGACGAGCCGGACGGTGCGCCGGGGCTGGAGTCCGAGGCTCTGGAGCAGACGCATGGCCTCCATGGCGATGACCGTGCCGGCCCCGTCGTCCTGGGCGCCCTGGCCCACGTCCCAGCTGTCCAGGTGTCCACTGATGAGGACGATTTCGTCGGGTTTCTCTGAGCCGCGGAGCTCGGCCACCACGTTGGCCGAAGGGGCGTCCGGCAGGGTCTCGGCGCCCAGCTCAAGCTGCATCCGGATCCGCTCGCCGCGCTGCTGCATGCGCCGCATCAGGGTGGCATCCTCGATGGTGACGGCGGCGGTGGGGATCTTGGGCAGGGCGGGATCATAGTCCATGACACCCGTGTGCGGCGTGTCGAGGCTCACGGGGCCCACGGAGCGCACCAGGGCCGCCACGGCGCCGTACTTCGCGGCCCTCGAGGCCCCGGCATGGCGGTAGACCACCGTGCGGCCGTAGCCCTGGTAGGGCACGTCGAAGAGGACGATCTTCCCCTGCACCGCGCCGCCCAGCTTCTCCATTTCTTCGAAAGAGCCCACCACCACGACGTCGGCCGTGAGGCCGCCCGCCGGCGTCCCCACGGTGCCGCCCAGCCCCAGGAGGTTGAGGCGGTGGGGGGCGGGCAGCAGCAGCTGAGCCGACTCCCGCCCCCGCACCCAGTGGGGCACCAGCACGGGTTCGGTGTGGACGTTGGCGAGACCGGCGGCCCTCAGCCGCCCCTGGGCCCAGGTGATGGCCTGATCCAGCTGGGGCGAACCCGACAGCCGGTGGCCGATCCGGTCGCAGAGCCAGGCCAGGTCCGAGTAGGCGCCATGGGTGCGGAAGGCCTCGGCCTCCAGGCGCTCGGCGACCGGGCGGGGGGCCTCCGTCGGGGCCTGGGCCGCGAGGCTCAGGGTGGCGAGGAGGGGCAGGAGGAGGCGGCGAGGAATCATACCTCATCTTACTTGGCAGCCGGGCCCGTTCCGGGCCTTTTTTAGCCGGATCCCGGCACCCCGGTTCAGCGCCGGTCCAGCCTGACCCGCACCCGCATGCGGCCCCTGGCATCGGTCTCCAGCACCTCCCAGGACAGGGGTCCGCGGCGGCCTTTCGGATTCTCGCCGGGCCCCAGGTTGAAGGCCGCGTCGTCCAGTTCCCAGAGGCGGAGGGGCAGCCGGGGCTTGGGGGGCTGAGCCGTGCCGGGATGGGCGTCCACCACCCGCACGGGGCCCTTGGGAGTGCCATGGCGGGTCAGCTGGCCGGGATCGATGCACGCCACCACCAGGCCTTCATAGCCTGGGCCGAACCGCCCGCCGATGCGGCCCCGCTCGAAGCCCCAGGGACGGCGCACTTCCAGGCTGAAGAAGCGGCCGCGTTTCCGGGGATCGGGCAGGGTGACCCACTGGGGGTCGGCGCCCGGCGCCCGGGAGACCGGGGCCATCCAGCCCTCCCAGGTCGGGCCCTCCACCGAGAGCCGTGTGACGGTGCTCCGGAAATGGCCCCGGTACCAAAGCTCGGAACGGACCCAGGCAGTCGGGTGGGAGGGGCTGTAGCCCATGTCCTCCACCCAGGGGCCCTGGTCCGGATGGGAGCGGTCCCAGCCCCGGTACTGGCCCCCGTCCATGAGATCCCAGATGCCCGCCGTGAGGGCCGAGCCGTCCTCCAGGTAGAGGTCATCCACCCGGTGCTCGCCCATGGCGTGGAAGGCCTCGTGCACGATGTTTCCCAGGGGCACCTCTTCGGTCAGGAAGAGCAGGGGCCAGCGCTGCTTCGGGGCCCAGGGCAGGGGCATGAGCAGGCTCACGGCCTTGATGTCGGCATCGTCGGCGGTGACGGATTGCGGGTGCCCGGGCGCGACGATCCAGAGGTGGTCCGGCTTCCCATCGGGCCTCGAGGCCCCGCTGCGGTTGTCCACGCGGTCGCAGTCGCCGAGGGGCTCGTGGCGGAGCCGCTCCAGCACCCAGGCGGCCATGGCCTGCACCTGCCCATCGTGCCGGGGCTTCGGGTGGTCGTCGCTGCGCAGCTTCAGCAGGCGTCCCTCCACCAGGGAGAGGCCTCCTTTGCTCACTTCGTAGAGGTAGTTGGCGGCGCTGGCCTGGCCGGGGCGGCGGGAGAAGAGCAGGTCCCGCAGGGCGCCATCGGTCACCCTGGAGGGTTCATCGGCGAAGTCGAGGCGCACCAGGAAGACGGACTCCTGGCGGAACTCCGGGGCGGGCCGCAGCAGGATCTCCCTGGACCATTCGGCGACGGGCACCAGGTCCCGGCGCCAGCCATCCTTCTCCACGGCGAGCACCGTGTCGCCCGCCTCCAGGTCGAGGTGGAACCTGCCTTCCGCGTCCGTGATGGCAACAGGCGGAGCGCTGGTCGGGGTGATGCGAGGGGGGCGATCTGGATAGACCCGGACGCCCGCCAGACCGCTCCGGCCATCCGTGACGCGGCTCTGGATCGGTGCGGCCGCGAGTGTGGCAATCCCCGCCAGCGCGAGCCAGAGGATGCGGAGTGGCTTGGTCGGTGCCTTCTTGTTCATGCTCAGCGAGGTTCGAATCAGGCCGGATCTGGTCCCAGGGCCTGCCGCGTTGGGCCTGACTGACCCTGGGCAGGAACCGGGCTGCCCAATCACGCCTGGACGAGCTTCTGCAGGTGGGCCAGGTGGCTCAGCAGGGCCACGCGACGGCGGGTCTCCTGGGCGACCAGGGGTTTTTCCAGGGCATCGGCCACGGGCTGCTGGAGCCGCGACCAGATTTCCAGTTCCCCGGGATTGTGGAGCAGCAGGATGGGCAGGTCCCGCAGTTCCTCGGCCTGGTGGATGGCCACGGTCAGGTTCTGGGCGCTGCCCTGCAGCAGTTCGGTATCCAGCACCAGCACATCGGGCCGGTGGGCCATGATCTGGACGCGAGCCTGATCCTCGCCCTGGGCCTCGATGAAGGTCGCCTGGTTCTTGCCGAAGTGGTTCTGGACCTGGGAACGGACCAGGGAACTGGCGGAGACCACCAGCACCTTGGGACGGGCCGGGGCAGGGGTGCCGGCCTTCAGTTCGAGGGCCCGGATCTTCAGGTGGGTCTGCACCCGCACGTGAAGCAGCAGGGTGTTGGCGGGCTTGCGCAGGAAATCGTCGGCCCCGGCGGCGTAGCTGCGGTCCTTGGCGTCCCGGCTCAGGGCCGTGAGAATGATGACCGGAACCCCTGCCGTGAGCGGATTGGCCTTGATCATCTCGCAGGCCTGGAAGCCGTCCATGGAAGGCATCACGGCGTCCATGATGACCAGATCGGGGACCGACTGCCTCATGAGGGCCAGGGCCTCCTGTCCGTTCGCCGCCGCGACGAGCCGATGGCCCAGCGGCTGCAGTTGCGCCTCGACCTGGCGCCGCTGAAGGGCGTTGTCCTCCACCATCAGGATGGTCATGGGGGACTGGAACTGGGTCAAGCGGGCTCCTTGGGTCTGGCCTTGAGGGTAAGGCGGCGATGGTTCGCGATCAACCATGGGATGAACCCCGGGCTGGTAAAACCAGGCGGACTTTGAACCTAAGCGACGGTACAATGGTCGGTTCGAGGTTCCTCAGTGTCCGATCCCGCCCTGATCCGCAATTTTTCCATCGTCGCCCATATCGACCACGGCAAGTCCACCCTGGCGGACCGCCTGCTGGAACTGACGAAAACCATAGCCGGCCGGGACATGCAGGCGCAGATCCTGGACGACATGGACCTCGAGCGCGAGCGGGGCATCACCATCAAGGCCCATGCGGTGACGCTGAAATACCTGGCGGCGGACGGGAAGACCTACACCCTGAACCTCATCGACACCCCAGGCCACGTGGACTTCACCTATGAGGTCAGCCGCAGCCTGGCCGCCTGCGAGGGGGCCATCCTCGTGGTGGACTCCACCCAGGGGGTCGAGGCCCAGACCCTGGCCAACACCTACCTGGCCCTGGAGAACGGGCTGGAGGTCTTTCCGGTGCTCAACAAGACCGACCTGCCGAGTTCGGATCCCCTGCGGGTGCTGGAGCAGATCGACACGGTGATTGGCCTGGTGGATACGGCCCACGCCGTGAACGTGAGCGCCAAGACCGGAGAGAACTGCGAGCAGGTGCTCGAACAGATCGTGAAGTGCATTCCCGCCCCGCAAGGGGACCCGAATGCCCCGCTGCAGGCGCTGGTCTTCGACTGCTACTACGACGCCTACCGCGGGGTGGTGAACCTCATCCGGGTCATGAACGGCACCCTGAAGGCCGGGGACCAGATCCGCTTCATGTCCACGGGCAGCGAGCACCGGGTGGACGAGATCGGCATCTTCGACCCGAAGATGGACAAGCAGGACGCCCTGTCCGTGGGCGAAGTGGGCTATCTGGTGGCCAACATCCGATCCCTCGTGGACGTGAAGGTCGGCGATACCGTGACCCACGCGGTGACACTCACGACTAAGCCCGCCACCGAGATGCTGAAGGGCTTCAAGGAGATCCAGCCCGTGGTCTTCGCGGGGATCTTCCCCACCTCCAGCGACGACTATGAGAACCTCCGCAACGCCATGGACAAGCTGCGGCTCAACGACAGCAGCTTCACCTACGAGCCCGAGACCTCCACGGCCCTGGGTTTCGGCTTCCGCTGCGGGTTCCTGGGCCTGCTGCACATGGAGATCGTGCAGGAGCGGCTGGAGCGCGAGTTCGACCTGGACCTCATCACCACCGCCCCCAGCGTGCGGTACCACGTCCACCTGACGGACGGCTCCGAGTCGGCGGTCGATAATCCGTCGAAGCTCCCTCCTCTCCAGAAGATCGCGAAGATCGAGGAGCCCATCATCGAGGCGACCATCCTGACCCGGACGGACTTCGTGGGCGGCCTCATCAAGCTCTGCGAGGAACGTCGAGGGCTCCAGCAGAAGCTCGAGTACGTGAGCCAGGATCGTGTGATGCTGATCTACGAACTGCCCCTGAACGAAGTGGTTCTGGATTTCTACGACAAGCTGAAGTCGCTGTCGAAGGGGTACGCCAGCTTCGACTACCACATGAAGCACTACATCGAGTCGGACCTGGTGAAGATGGACATCCTGGTGAACGCCGAGCCGGTGGATGCCCTCTCCCTCCTGGTGCACCGCAGCAAGAGCCAGGCCCTGGGCCTCGCCCTCTGCCAGAAGATGAAGGAGGTCATCCACCAGCAGATGTTCGATGTGGCCATCCAGGCCGCCATCGGCAGCAAGATCATCGCCCGTACCAACGTGAAGGCCCGGCGCAAGGACGTGCTGGCCAAGTGCTATGGCGGCGACGTCAGCCGGAAGAAGAAGCTGCTCAACAAACAGAAAGAGGGCAAGAAGCGGATGAAGTCCATCGGCAACGTGGAGATCCCCCAGGAGGCTTTCCTGGCCATCCTCAAGGTCGACAATTAGGAAGCAGAGCGGCCCCGATGGACCGCCGTTCCGAGATGAGGCCGGAGCAGGAGCGGAGGCCGACCGTGCGCGCAGCGCATGATCCCGCAGGGGCGAGGCCCAGGATGGGCCGAGTCAGGTCCATCGGCAACGTGGAGATCCCCAGGCCGAGCCTCAGTCGGGTGGCGAGCGGGCAGGGCTGAATGCCCTGCTCCGAGCCGGGACACGGCGAGGCGAGGATTCCTGGCCATCCTCAAAGTCGATAATTGAAAAAGCTGGACAGGATTACCAGGATTAAATGCTTGATTAACAGGATTAAGATCTAGATGAAATCTTGTTAATCCGGCTTCCCATCCTGTTAATCCCGTCATCGCATTCGCTTTGCGAACGGCCTAGCCGACCTTGTCGTCGTCCCTGATCTCGCGCGCTTCGACCAGGTTGGCGAGGAGATGCTGCAGTTCTCCCGTGCCGAGGATGCCGCGACGCTCGAGGAGCCGGATGAGCCCCAGGACCAGGGTGCGGGTCTGGTAGGTCTCCAGGCGCCGGATGACCTGGGCACTGGCCCTACTGGGAACGACGTCCGGGCTGACGGGGGGCCGGGCTGGTGCCTTGGTGGAAGCGGGATCGAAGAACCCGAAGGGGTCGATGCTCACGGGTTGGGTCGGCGCCGAGGGCCTGTCGTAGAAGGGATCAGACGGGAAGCTGGAGGGTCCCTGGGGGACGGGGCCGGGGACGGTCATGGGCAGGGGATCCAGTGAGAACGAGACCGCAAGGGCGTCCTCGTGGACGGATTCCCTTCCCATTTCCACCGTAGTGGCACCGCCGGGCGAATCGAACTGGCGGTAGAGATCCGAGATCGCCTTCTTGAGGGCGCTATGCGAGGCCACCACGGGATCGATCGTGAGGCCCGAGGCGAACCGGGCGCTGTCGATGGCATTGAGATCCGAGGGATCGGACATGGCCAGCACCAGGGTCTTGGGTTCCCGCGTGGCGATGGGAAGGACCGTGAACTGATCGGCCAGGCGGTGGGGCACCAGCTTGAGGATCTGCGGGGCCACCTGGAGGCTCCGCACATCCACCTGGGGCACCCCGGTCTGGACGCTCAGGAAATCCATGAGCACCTCTTCGGAAATGTAGCCCAGGGCCACCAGATTGCTGCCCAGACGTCCCCGGGCGATTTTCTGGTGGGTGATGGCACTCTGGAGCTGGGCAGGCGTGATGAGTCCGCCCTCAATGAGCAGTTCGCCCAGCCGCTTGTTTGGTTGCTGCATGTGGAGTCCTAGAGATCTTCGATGGCTGCACAGAGGGTCAACTCCAAGGTAACTTTATTCAAGCGTTTTGTGCAGATGGGAGATGCATGACTTCCGATGACCTGTGGCGGGCCGCGCTGCACGACTTCAACAATCTCCTGGCCAGTCTGCAGGGGGTGCTGGACCTGAGCGATCCCCGGCTGCCCCTGGATGCCCGCAACCGGATGCGTCTGGAATTCACCCTCGAGGATGGGAAGACCCTCATCACCATGGCCCGGGCCCTCGCCCTGGACCGCCACCCGGGTATGGGCATGACTTCCTGGGGCGAATGGAAGGCGGGGCTCGAGGCCAGGCTGGAGCCCATGTCGGCGATGTTCCGGTGCCCCATCGAGGTGCTGGATTCGGGGGCGGATGGGACTCCCTGGCCGCTGCCGGAGCTGCAGGAATGGGCCGCGGCCTTCACCCGGCAGATTCTTCCATGGGCCACCCCCGGGCCCGTCCAGCTGGAGGCAGCGGCCTCCCCGGAGGGCTGGACCCTGACCTGGCTCGGCGATGCGCCGCTCCCTCCGGCGCTCCTCCCGGAGCCGCCTCCCGACGTGGCCAAGAATCTGCCCTCATTCTGGTTGCGGATCGTGAGCGAGCGCCTGGGCCTGTCGATCCAGCCGTCGCCGGAGGGTATCGTGGTCCGGATGGCGAAGCCATGAGGTTCCATATCCTCGCGACCATGTGGGTCACGGAGCGAACCACCTCGGTCGGGGAAGTAAAGCCATGAAATTCCACATCCAGACCCGGGGCTGTCAGAACGGGGCCCCCTCCGCGATCCGGCGCAGCCGGGGAGCGGGAGCACCGTGCGGGGCACGGTGCGATCGGGGGGTAGTCCCCTTCATCCAGCAGCCCCAGGACCGAGGCCGCCCATGAGGTTCCACATCCAGACCTGGGGCTGCCAGATGAACGACCATGACGGCGAGAAGCTGTCGGGTTTGCTGTCGGCCGAGGGCTTCGAGGCGGTGGATTCGGTGGAGGAGGCGGAGCTGGTGCTGCTGAACACCTGCTCCATCCGCGAGAAGGCCGTCCACAAGGTCTACTCGGAACTGGGCCGCCTCCGCGAGGAGAAGCTGCGGCGTCCCCTGGTGGTGGGCGTCACGGGTTGCCTGGCCCAGCAGGAACAGGCGGCGCTGTTCAAGCGGGCCCCCCACATCGACCTCGTGCTGGGCACCATGGCCCTGAGGCAGCTGCCCCGGCTGGTGGCCGAGGTCCAGGCGGGCAGGGCCCGGGTCATGGATACCACCGAGTACCCCGACAACCACCTCTTCCCGCCGGCCGTCACCCGTCGCCGCGACACGGCCAAGGCCCTGGTCACCATCACCGAGGGCTGCAACCACGCCTGCACCTACTGCATCGTCCCCACCACCCGGGGGACCGAACGGCATCGCCCCTACGGGGACGTCCTGGCCGAGGTGCGGGGCCTGGTCGCCCGGGGCTACCGCGAGGTGGAGCTGCTGGGCCAGAACGTGAACAGCTATGCCGGCGGCTGCACCTTCGCGGACCTGCTGGAACGGGTCTCCGAGGTGGAGGGCCTCGAGTGGCTCCGCTTCACCACCAGCCATCCCATGAACTTCACCCGGGAACTGGCGCGGGTGCTGGTGACCAACCCCAAGGTCGTGCCCTTCCTCCACCTGCCCCTGCAGAGCGGCAGTGACCGGGTCCTGAAGCGGATGCTGCGGGAGTACACCGTGGCCGAGTACCTGGAGCGCCTGGGCTACCTGGGCGAAGCGCGGACCCGCATGACCCTGAGCACGGATTTCATCGTGGGGTTTCCCGGGGAGACGGACGAGGATTTCGCGGACACGCTGCGCGTCCTGGAGGATGTGGCCTTCGATGGCTCCTTCAGCTTCATCTACTCGCCCCGCCCTGGCACGCCGGCCCTGCGCCTCAGGGACGACCTGCCCATGGGGGTGAAATCCGAGCGGCTGAGGCAGCTCCAGCTGCGGCAGGCTGAGCTTACGCAGGCCAGCAACACCCGCTTCCTGGGCCGGGTGATCCCGGTGCGCATCGAGACCCATGGCCCCACGGAGCATGGCTGGTGGCTGGCCCGCAGCGCCGAGTGGAAGACCATCCACCTGTCGGTGGGGCCGGGCCGCGACCTGCCGTTCGGCGAGCTCGTGCCGGCGAGGATCACCCTGGCGAGCCCTCACTTCCTGGGAGCGGAACCCGCCTGAACGGCTCAGTGGCCGGCAGAGATGGCCAGGGACCACCTCCTCGTGGCGCCCGGAGCGAGCAGGAAGCCGCCGGGTTTGTGGGCGATGTCACCGTCCCAGCCCGCGGGGCTGGCGTAGCCTTCCCAGGGCTCGATGCAGAGGAAGGACGGCCCGGGATCCGGCCTGGTCCAGATCCCCAGGTGGGGAAAGCCCTCCCAGCTCAGGGCCAAGGCGGGACCACCTCCGCTTTCGAAGCGCAGGCTCCGGCTCCTCGGCTGGAGGAAGAGGAGGGCGTCCTCGGTGAACAACCCGTCGCGGAGTGCAAGGTCCCTGCCAAGGATGGGCGTCGGATAGGACTCGGGATCGAGGAGGCCCCGGGTGTCGAGGCGCCGCAGGGGCCCCGGTTCCTCCGCCTCGAAGGCGAGGCGGTGGGCCGTCTTGGGGACCCCCGGGACCAGGGGCCAGCGGAGGGCCGGATGCAGCCCGAGGCTGGCGGGCAGGGGCCCGGGGCCGGGATTCAGCAACAACAGCTCCATGCGCAGGCCGGAGGGTTCCAAGGCATAGGAAACACGCAGCCGGAAGGGGAACGGGTAGGCCGACAACGTTTCGGCATCCTCCTTCAACTCGAGGGTGCAGGCCGTTCCGGAGCGGTGGACCCAGGTAAAGACCCGATCCCGTGCGAAGCCGTGCCTGGGCATGGGATAGGCTTCCCCCTGGTGGCGGAGGGCGTCCCCCTCCAGGGCGCCCACGATGGGAAAGAGGAGCGGGGCATGCCGGGGCCAGAGGGGCCCGGCATCCCAGAGCAGATCCAGGCCTCCGAGGCGGAGGGCCTGGAGCTCGGCGCCCCTGCTGGCGATCACAGCCGTAGAGCCGCCGAGGTGTAAGGGATGGGTGGCCATGCCTCCATGATGCCCGGCCCCGTGGTAGATTGGCCCTCTCCGTCCTCCACGCACGCAGCCTTCCCACCGGGAGCCAGTCATGCACTTCACGGCGGAAGCCATTGCCACCATCCTCCACGCGCCCCGCGCGAACGTGGAGGCGCACTGGCCCATGATCGTCGACGCCCTCTCGGACCTGAAGATCCTCGAACCCGCCATGGAGGCCGCCGTCATCGCCAGCATCGGCGCGGAGAGCTACCTCTTCGCGCCGGAGAAGGAACCCGGGAGCGAAGCCTACTTCCGCCGGATGTACGAGTTCGACCGCAGCCTGGGCAATGTCGAGCCCGGGGACGGGGCGAAATTCTGCGGCCGGGGTTTCGTGCCCCTGCTGGGCCGGGCCGAGTACGCCCGCTACGGCAAGCTGGTCGGTGAGGATCTGGTGGAGCGGCCGGACCTGGCCCTGGACCCCGCCGTGGCCGCGCGGATCCTGGCCTACGCGTTCATGCTGAAGGGCGTGCCCAAGGCCGCCGCAGAGTACGATTGGGTCAGGGTCCGGCGTCTCGCCCAGGGCGACCTGTCCGGCTGGAAGCGGTTCAACGGGATCCTGATCCCGCTGCTCAAACTGCTGCCCTAGGGGGGTTGCCACACCCTTCAGGAAATCAAGATCCCCAGGCCTTCGTCCGAATCGACGGGAGTAACCCGCCTTCGACGGCATGCAGGTGCGTCGGGTCGAAGGCTGGCCATCGGAGAAGCCCCATGCGCATCAACACGCCCGTCACCCAGAGGGAGCACCATCTGCAGGAGGGTGCCTTCATCGTCACCACCACGGACCTGCGGGGCGTCATCACCTTCGTGAACGAGGAGTTCATCCGCATCAGCGGGTTCACGGAGGCGGAGCTGATCGGGCAGCCCCACAACCTGGTCCGGCACCCGGACATGCCGCCGGCCGCCTTCGAGGATCTGTGGCGCACGGCCAAGGCCGGCAAGGGCTGGCAGGGCATGGTGAAGAACCGCTGCAAGAACGGGGATTTCTACTGGGTGGACGCCAGCGTGACGCCCATCGAGGAGAAGGGGCAGATCGTTGGGTATGTCTCCATCCGCAGCAAACCCACGCAGTCCCAGATCGCGGAGGCGGAGCGCATGTACGCCAGGGCCCGGGCTGGGCAGCCCATGGAGGACCCGGAGCCGAAGCTCTGGGTCCCCTTCCCCGGGATGGGTCTCAGTGGCCGGGTCTGGTCGGCCGTGGCCCTCGTCCTGGCCATCTTCTGCCTGACGACCCTGGTCAGTGTCATGACCTCCATGGGGACCCGGGCGGATGTGGCCGCCATCCGGGCCCAGGTCTCCACCCAGGTGAACAACCCGGGCGAGGGTGAGAACAGGGACTTAAATGCCCGGCTCAGCAGCATCTCCTCCGGCACCGCCACGGGCATGTGGGTGCTGGGGGGGGGCACCATCCTCGGCGTGCTGGCGGGGCTGCTCGCCTTCGGGCAGCTGGCCCGGATCCTGGATCATCAGCTGGGCGGCGATCCGAAGCAGGCACAGCTCCTGGCCAGGGCACTGGCCGATGGGAATCTGCGCACGGACATTCCCACCCGGCCCGGGGACCGGACCAGCCTGATGGTGACCGTGCGCCGCATGCAGGCCCACCTGAAGAACACCATCAACCGCATCCGGTTCGACGCGGAGCGGGTGCGCCTGAACAGCGAAGTGATCGCCTCGGCCACGCATGAAATCGCCAGCACCAGCCATGAGATCGCCCGGAATGCAGACGACCAGCGCACCTCCACGGACCGCATGGCCTCGGCCATCACCGAGCTTTCCGCCTCGGTGCGGGAAGTCGCAGGCAATGTCCAGTCCAGCCATCGCCGCTCCACCGAGGCCGCACAGAGGGCCCAGTCGGCGGATGCCTCGGGCCAGGCCGCCATCCGGGCCATGGACCGCGTCGAGGAGGCCACGGGCCAGATGGTCGAGGCGGTCCAGGTGATCCAGGACATCGCGAGGCAGACCAACCTGCTCTCCCTGAACGCCGCCATCGAGGCGGCCACGGCGGGGCAGCTGGGCAAGGGCTTCGCCGTGGTGGCCGAGGAAGTGCGCAAGCTGGCCGAACGCAGCGATGCCTCCGCCAGGGAGATCGCCTCGCTCATCGAGGGCAGCAACCGTGCCGTCGTGCAGGGCAAGGCCACGGTCCAGGAAGTGGTCCAGTCGCTGGTGGCCATCCGGGACCACATCTCCGAAGTCGCGGCCATGTCCACCCAGATCGAGGCCGCCTCGGGCGAACAGGCCAAGGCCAGCGAGGAGGTCGCCCGGCAGGTGGAACTGGGCGCCCAGCAGGCGGTGCAGAACGCCAGCGCGGCCATCCAGCTTTCCGGGACCGTGGACAGCAATGCCGCCACGACCCAGGACCTGGTTCGCACCGCCGAGGGCCTGACGGCCCTCATGGTGCGGTTCAAGACCTAGCCGACCGCCGGGTGATGGAGCGCCGTCCTGGGGACGGCGCGAAATCGGGCCCCGGCGCGGAGGCTATGCCATGACTGGTTTGCTTGGTGCGCCCGGCCGGATTCGAACCGGCACGCCGTTTCCGGCAGCGGATTTTAAGTCCGCGGCGTCTGCCATTCCGCCACGGGCGCTTGGGTCCAGCCTAACGGCTGCCCGGTCCCCGTGGTAGCTTCGACCCATGATTCCCCGCTCCGCCGCGCTGCTGCTGGCGATTCATGGCCTGCCCGGGTCCGCCGAGGTCCGGGACCTGCGGGCCTTCTTCCAGCAGCGGTGCGCGGTCTGCCACGGCCAGGATGGATCGGGCCGGGGACCGAATGGGGCCAGGCTCGGGGGGGGCAGCCTGGCGGTTCCCCGCGGGGAGGGGAAGCCGCCGGAGACGGACCGGGTGGGCTCGGTCCTGGATGGCAAGGGCGCCATGCCTGGCTTCCGCCGCCAGCTCAGCGAGGCCGAGGCCAGGCGGCTGGTGGAGGCTGTCCTCCCGAAGCTGAACGCGAGGAGAAAACCCTGAGCGCAGGTTGCGGGCCCCGGAACTGGGAGCATAGTGGTGATTCAACGTTCCGGGAGGTCGCCATGCGGGCCACGCTGCTGATCCTGACCTTGATGTTGGTCCCAGCTCTCCGCGCCCAGGCGCCGGTCAGGTCCCCGAATGAACTGAAGGCCTTCTTCGCGGCCAACTGCGTGAAGTGCCACGGCCCCGATGGCTCGGGCCTCGGCCCCGAGGGCAAGAAACTGGGGGGCTTCGACTTCACGAATGCCAACGAGGCAGCCAAGGAGAGCGACGCCGACATGGCGAAGGCGATCCGCAAGGGCCTTTTCTTCGGCCTCAGGATGCCCTCCTTCAAGGACCGGCTCACGGAGGAGGACATCCAGCGCCTGGTCAAGGAGGTCCTCCGCAAGGCCGAGAAGGGCAAGGTCATCGCGCCAGCCCCCTAGGGGCCCTGTAGCATGGACGGATGCCTGTCCCCGCCCCTGAGCCGCACGACCACCCCCTGCTCCGCAACCTCAACGCCCCCCAGCGGGAGGCGGTCCGCCACGCCCACGGGCCCCTGCTGATCCTGGCCGGGGCCGGGTCGGGCAAGACCACGGTGATCACCCGGCGCATCGCCTGGCTCATCGAGGAGGAGGGTGTGCATCCCGGGTCCATCCTGGCCATGACCTTCACCAACAAGGCCGCGGAGGAGATGCGGGAGCGGGTCCAGCGGCTGGTCTCCGTGCCCGCCGCGCAGATGTGGGTGAGCACCTTCCACAGCTTCTGCACCCGCATCCTCCGCCGCGAGGGCGAGCGCACCCCCGTGGGCCGGGATTTCGTCATCTTCGATCCCGCGGACCAGAAGAGCCTGGTCAAGCAGGTGCTGGCGGAGCTGAAGCTGCCGGAGAAGCAGTTCCATCCGAAGAAGGTCCTGGAACTCATCAGCGACTTCAAGAACCGCTGCCTGCTGCCGGACGAGGCCCGGGAAGAGGCCCTGGATCCCTGGACCCGCAAGGTGCTGGACGCCTACGACCTCTACCAGAAGGGGCTGAAGAACCACCGGGCCTGCGACTTCGATGACTTGCTGCTCTGGACCGAGCGCCTCCTCCGGGACCCCGTGATGCAGGCGGTCTACGGCGAGCGCTTCCGCTACATCCTGGTGGACGAGTACCAGGACACCAACCGGGCCCAGTACCTGCTGGTGCAGCACCTGGCGCGGCGCCACCACAACCTCTGCGTGGTGGGAGACGAGGATCAGTCGATCTATGGGTGGCGCGGAGCTGACATCCGCAACATCCTCGACTTCCAGCAGGACTTCCCCGAGGCGGTCCGCATCGAGCTGCTGCAGAACTACCGTTCCACGAAGAAGATCCTGGACGCTGCCTCGGAGGTGATCGCCAACAACGCCCAGCGGGTGGAGGGCAAGGGCGCGCTCATCACGGATCTCGGTGACGGCGAGTCCATCGTCTTCAAGCTGTCCGATGAGGGGCGGCTGGAGGCCGAGTGGGTGGTGCAGCGCATCCAGGAGCTGCGGCACGCGGATCCGGAGGCCAAGGCGGCCGTGCTGTACCGCGCCAACTGGCAGTCCCGGCAGATGGAGGAGGCCCTGCGGGCCCAGAACCTGGCCTACCGGCTGGTGGGCGGCGTGAAGTTCTACGAGCGCCAGGAAGTGAAGGACCTCATCTCGTATCTGCGGCTCCTCTCGAATCCCTTCGACCTGGTGAGCTTCCGCCGCTGCGTGAATGCCCCCAGCCGCGGGGTCGGACCCACCACCCTCGGGAAGATCGAGGGGGCCATCCCCGAGGGCGGCACGCCCCTGGAGGGGCTGGCCCTGCTGCTGCGCTCCGGCGAGCTGAAGGGCCGGGCCCAGCGCGAACTGGGGAAGTTCCTGGAGCTGTTTCATCAGGCCGGGCCCGAGCGCGAAGCCCAGGGGCTGACGGGGCTGGTGAAGTGGGTGCTGCAGGAGAGCGGCTACCTGCAGAGCCTCGAGGACGAGGCCACCCTGGAGTCCGAGGGCCGCATCCGCAACCTGGAGGAATTCCTCAGTGCCGCCGCCGAATCCGAATCCCTGGGGCTGCGCCTGCCGGAGTTCCTGGATCGCATCACGCTGGCCGCGGACGCGGACCAGATCGAGGAGGCCGCCCTGCTCAGCCTCATGACCATCCACTGCGCCAAGGGGCTGGAGTTCCCCTATGTCTTCGTGATCGGCCTGGAGGAGGATGTCTTCCCCAACCGCAACGCCCGGGAGACGCCCGAGGGCCTGGAGGAGGAGCGCCGCCTCTTCTACGTGGCCATCACCCGCGCCCAGCGGCGTCTCACCCTCAGCGCCGCGCGCCGCCGCCGGATCATGGGCACCGAGATGCTGTCCATGCCCAGCCGCTTCCTGCGGGAGCTCCCGGTCGCGACGCTGCTCGCGCCCATCCGCTGGGGCACCGAGATCTACCAGGCCGGCGAGGGCGTGCGGCCCGGCAGTTCCTTTACCCGGGGCGCCGGCGGCGCTTCAGTGGCGACGGAACTGCAGCGCATCCGCAGCTTCTTCGACCGTGTGCGGGAGGTACCGGCTGCATCGGGCGATGCGAACGGCGGCCGCTCCTCCGAACCGGCCGAGCTGAAGGACCCGAATGCGTTCCCGGCCGGAACGCGGGTGACGAGCGCGCGCTTCGGCGCCGGGACCATCCTGGCGGCCTCGGGACGGGGCGATGGCCTCACCTACACCGTCCGCTTCGACCAGGGTGGCGACAAGCGCATCATGGCGCGGTTCGGGGGCCTGGAACCGGTTTGAATCGTTCGGCCAGCACCTGCCTCCGGTATTCGAAGATCCGCGAGATGTCCCGGCGCACCCATAGCGCGGTGAGGACCCATCCCAGGAATCCGAAGCCCACCCGGTACCGGACGGTGTCGCTCATGCGGGTCCCGCCGCCCGGCAGATCCTCGAAGCGGTGCGTGTGGTGCCAGAGGGCGTAGGGGCCCGCAAGCTGCCGATCCACGAAACACTCGCCGGGCAAAAAGGTCTCGATGAGCGTGCGCCATTTGATGGGCAGCCCGCGGACCTTGATCCGGTAGTCGAAGAGGGCCCCTTCGCCCCGGGGCAGGGGCCTCGGCGTGAGCACTTCGAAGCGCAGCCAGGGCGGGGTGAGGGCCTCGAGGTTGGCGGGATCCGAGAAGAACGCGAACACCTCGCCTCGCGGGGCGGTCAGGTCCTGCACGGCCATGAACACCTCCTCTTTCACAGCAGGTCATCCAGGGCGGCTTCGGGGGTGGGGAACCGGAACGGGAAGTCCAGGCCTTCGGCCTTCCCGGGATGCACGTAGGCGCCCTCCAGGAGCAGTTCCCGTCCCAGGTCCCCCAGCAGGAGCCGGAGGGAGATGGAACTGAGCCAGCCGGGCAGGGGCAGCAGCGGGCGGTGCAGCCGCCGGGCCAGGAGCCGGACGAAGGCCGCTTGGCTGACGGGTTCCGGGGCTGTGGCGTTGAAGGGGCCTCCCCAGGCCGGATTCCGGGCCGCCGCCAGGAGCAGGGCGACCAGGTCCTGGAGGTGGATCCAGCTGAGGCCCTGCCGACCGTGCCCCAGGCGGCTGCCCAGGCCCAGCCGCACGGGTCGGGCCATTTTTGGCAGGGCGCCGCCGTCCCGGGCCAGCACGACGCCCAGGCGGGGCAGCAGGACCCGCACCCCCAGGTCCCGGGCCGGGAGTGCGGCGCCCTCCCAGGCCTGGCAGAGGTCCGCCAAGAAGCCCTTGCCGGCCGGGTTCAGTTCGCTCACGGGGCTGTCGTCCCCGGGACCGTAATAGCCGATGGCGGAGGCGTTCACCAGCACCGCGGGCCGCTGCGCGCAGGCCCGCAGCGCCTCGACGATCTCCTCGGTGGGGCCCACCCGGCTGGCGCGCAGGAGCGCCCTCCGGCCCTGGGTCCAGCGCCGGTCGGCAAGGCCCTCGCCCGCCAGGTTGAAGACGGCGTCGAGCCCCTCAAGTTCCTTCGCCAGTCCGATCCAGCCCCGGACCCTGGCCCCGGTGGGGACCACGGCGGAGCCCGGATGCCGGGTGAGGACCGTGACCTGGCTCCCCTGGGCCAGCAGCGCCTTGACCAGGGCCCGGCCGACCAGGCCCGTCCCCCCGGCCACCACCACGCGGTTCAAGGGCTGCTCGGCCATGGGGACCCCTTTCAGACACAGGATAGGTCTTTCCGCGCCGCCCGTCGGGACTTGCCAGGGAAACGGGCCGGACCCTAGCCGGCTACCCTGGAACCTGGCCTTGAGTCCCGTGGACTCCTTCCGCCGAGGCGACCGTGCGCTACCTTCTTTCCAACCTGCCCTTGAACCTGGGCGAGGAGGCGCTGGACTTCGCGCCGCCCCTGGCCCGCGCCCTGGGGGGTGCGGCTTCCGAGTACCGCGCCACGACCCTGGAGCGCCGCAGCCTGGATGCCCGCCACAAGGGCGCCATCCGCTTCCTCACGGCCATCAGCTTCGACACAGACCGTGACCTGGCGCTCGGCCCGCTCCCCGGTGGTTTGAAACTGGATCCGGCGCCGGCCACGGCGCCCTACGTGGTGGCAGCGCCGCCGCGCAAACCCAGGGTGGTGGTCGTGGGTAGCGGTCCTGCCGGGACCTTCTGCGCCCTGCGCCTCCTGGACTACGGGTTGGAACCCATCGTGCTGGAGCGCGGTCCCGCCATGGGTGAGCGGGTGAAGGCCATCGCCGGGCTCTGGAAGGATGCGGTGCTGGAACCCGAGGCCAACGCCCAGTTCGGTGAGGGCGGCGCGGGCACCTTCAGCGACGGCAAGCTCACCACCCGCATTGGGCACCCGGCCACCCGCTATGTGCTGGAGACCTTCGTGCGCTTCGGCGCCAACCCGCGGATCCTCTACCTGGCCAGGCCCCACGTGGGCACGGACGTCATCCGCCGCTGCGCCGTGCTCATCCGCCGGTCGGCCGAGGCCCGGGGTGCCCAGTACCGCTTCCAATCGAGGCTGGCGGATGTGGCCTTCGATGCACACGGCCGGGTGCGTGCCGCCCTGCTGGCCAGCGGCGAGGAGGTCCCCTGCGAGGCCCTGGTGCTGGCGCCGGGCCACAGCGCCCGGGACACCTTCGAGATGCTGCACCGCCGCGGCGTGGCCATGCGCCAGAAGCCCTTCGCCATGGGCGTGCGGGTGGAACATCCCCAGGACCTCATCGACCGCTCCCAGTACGGGCCCAGCGCCGGCCATCCCTCCCTGCCCGCGGCGGACTACAAGCTGGTCTGCAACTTCGGCCTGAACCGCGCCGCCTACAGCTTCTGCATGTGCCCCGGAGGCGAGGTGATCCAGTGCAGCAGCGAACCCGGCGGCGTGGTGGTGAACGGCATGAGCAATGAGAAGCGGGACTCGGGCTTCGCCAATTCGGGGCTGGTGGCCAAGGTGAACACCGCGGATTTCGGCGGCGACCACCTGCTCGCGGGGATGCACTTCCAGCGCCGCTGGGAGCAGGCCGCCTTCCGGGCCGCCGGCGAGACCTACGGTGCCCCGGCCATGGCCGTGCAGGATTTCATCAAAGGCCGGGCCACTGGGCAGCTGCCCCGCACCAGCTTCCGGCCCTTCGCCGTGGCGGCGGACCTGGGCACCTGCCTGCCGGGCTTCATCCAGGAGCAGCTGGCCGGGGCCCTGCCCACCTTCGACAAGAAGCTCCACGGCTTCGCCAGCCGCGAGGCCATCCTGCTGGCCATCGAAAGCCGCACCAGCAGCCCCATCCAGCTCCTGCGGGGGGAGGACGGCCAGTCCCTGTCCCATCCGGGCCTCTACCCCTGCGGCGAGGGCGCGGGCTTCGCCGGCGGCATCACGTCGGCCGCCGTGGACGGCATCCGGGTGGCCGAATGGATCGCCCGGGCCGCCGGAGCCCCGTTGTTCCAGCCCTTCGAGAAGCCGGTGCGGACCGGGGACTTGGCGAACGAGTACTAGAACGGGGGATGCGCCCGGCCCCTATTTCTTGGGGCTGTCCTCCAGGGTTGCGCCGGCCTTTTCAAGGCTCTGTTCCGTGCCCTTCTGGAGGGTCTGGA
>Ga0214217_1000036_pt1 | contig 66565 bp, 61 predicted proteins | sample TroBogypolimnion_46_FD_153055 | JGI IMG/M metagenome (GOLD analysis project Ga0214217, IMG submission 153055) | Freshwater microbial communities from Trout Bog Lake, WI - 02JUL2007 hypolimnion | ecosystem: Environmental > Aquatic > Freshwater > Lake > Hypolimnion/Profundal zone ... | reverse complement strand
GCCATCGCAGATGCCGGTGCAGATGCCTACCAATTGTTTGACGTGTCCACACATGAGGCTGTCATTTTTGCGCCAAATGGTGACAGCATGACGCTCACCGAGTGGGCCCAGGTGAACCCATGACTACCTCATCTGACATGGTGAAGCCGCCTCTGCGAAAGGGAGAGATGGCCGTGGAAGTTCGGGAAGTCCTACTGCATCGTGCGTGCCCTCGTGGTGCCACGCTTAGAATCAAAACCCTCCGGAGTTCAACATGAAACCGAATGTTGGCTTGGGCTTCATTCTCATCATCATCGGCATTGTCATTGCGGCAAAGGGCGAGGGTTGCAGCACAGGCATTGGAATCGGACTGATCCTCGGCGGCTTCACATGTTTCGCCGACACATCGGAAAAGAAGCTGGGGAAACCTGGAGATCAAGGCGTTGAAGCTGACAGCCTCTCCGCCAAGATAGCCGCTGCATCGGCTGAGGTAGCCGCTCTCACTGCCGAAGCGAAAGCGCTTTCTGCTGAAATAGCTGCCGTCTCAGCCGAGGTCGAGGCAACTGCCTCTCCTGAGGTTGCCCCGGTTTCTACTGAGATCTTGGTGCCTGCCTCTGTAGGGCTGATACCCGCCAAGGATCATGGCGAGCGACTCAATAATCGGAACATTGAAGCGACTGCCCACAGCACAACGCAATTGTGGTTGATTGGCGCATTCAGCGCGGCCACAGCCTTCTTTGCGACGGGTGTGGCTTTTCACCTTATTCACCATGAAAGGGGCGGCACTGCTGCCGGTCCTGCCATGTGGGTCAGTCTGGTGCTCACCATCATCTTCATCCACCGATACCGGAAGCAGAAGCAGGGTGGCAAGTAATCCGCCAAGCACCCTGCAAGGCTCAAAGGCCCTTCCTGGTATAGCCCAGGGTAATTTGGCTGTCAGATTTCGGTTATCCAAGATTTTAGGTTCATGGCTTATCTTGGCGGAGAACGGTCAAAAACCCCTTCATGTGCCACATGATTTGCGCCAAATATTTCCTGTTGGGTTATAAAGTATTCCTTATTAGTTATATTAATCCCTGCCTTGGCTATCTGGTGACAGAACCTCTTACCCTCAGATCGCTGGAGCTATGCCCTTGATGTCGGTGGAACCCAACGGTACAGCGTAGGAATGGACACACCCAGGTTCTTGGCGACCTCTTTTGGAAGAGTTCCGGTAGAGAGCAATCGTTTGGCAGCCTCGATCTTCCCAGCGTCCATTTTCCGCTTACGACCGCCAATCTTCCCGAGTCGCCGAGCAGCCTGGAGACCTGCTTGGGTTCGCTCCACTATCAGTTCGCGCTCCATTTGTGCCAGCGAAGCCATGACGTGGAAGAAGAACCGACCTGCCGCCGTTGAGGTGTCGATCTGGTCGGTCAGGCTTGCGAAGTGGATCTCCTCCCTCTCCAACTCCGTCACGAAATCGACTAGGCCCTTCACCGACCGCCCAAGCCGATCCAGCTTCCAAACCACCAGGGTGTCTCCGGCCCTCAGGTGTGATTTCGCCTCTTGAAGCCCAGGACGATCTGAACGAGCGCCGGACATCCTATCTGAGAAGATCCGTTCACATCCGGCTTGCTCAAGGGCCTGGGTCTGAAGGTCCAGGGATTGGAGATCAGTTGATACACGCGCATAGCCAAGTCTCAAGTTGAATCCTTCTCGATACTCATCATTATACTTTGTATCGAGAAGGATCAATCCAGAATAGTTTTCGAGAACCCAAAGGGCCTGATTTTGCGTGAAGGCCACCCAGGGGACGGCGGCTTCTTGATAACCACCGTTATTGAGCAGGGCCTATTGCGCCTATTTGAACCGACTGGTTCGGGTAGGGGCTCCAGCATAGAACTTATAGTGAGGATGGAGTCTATGAGAACCGGCAAAGCCCTAGGATTCAAGCGGAGGTGAGCTGCCTTTTGCCTCTAGCGAAGCGAGAACGTGGGATGGTTACAATCACGGATCATTCCATGGAGGCTGCGACGGCTAGGAACAAGGCATATGACCTCAAATTGCGCATCATTGGCGGTGGTGGCACAGACGGCGCTCTGAACATCACAGACCTTGAGGCGTTGGTCAGATTTGTTCAGGGGGCAGCATCCCAAGACCCGAGTCTTACGAATTTATCTCTTGTGGAAGTGAGGAAGGGGAGTCGCGTCGCCGTGTTAAGAGCCCTGCCTCACCATGGGCTTCCGAATCTTTTCTCCCCAATCCACGCAATCGCTGAAATCTTCGAAAGAGGTACTCGCGAGAAAAAGGCTCCCCTCGAATTACCGTACGGGGTTCTTGAGGCCTTTAGAACATGGACTCGCGGAGGCGCAAAAGTTGAGGTTGCATTTCGCGGAGAGAAAACGCTTCGGATAAGGAAAGTAACATTCGATCAACAAAGTCTTGCCATGGCAAAGCCCAAACGAGCGAAGGCTCTCACAGAGAAGAATTTCACTGGAAGGCTTGTACGTCTCCACAGCGATGAAGATGTGTTTGGCGTTGAGACTAACCAAGGGGTAATTCATTGTCCTTTTCCGGAGCACGAGAAGGAATCTTGGATTGCACTCTATGAGCGACTTGTCAGCATCAGAGTAAAGGCTCCTCAACGTCCAATTTCTGGCCCTTGGAGAGCGTCGGAAACACTAAAAATTGAAGTTTTGCCTGACCCCCCTGCCTTTGAATTCGACGAAAATATCCCCGGTCTGATTCCCCCGAGGGTGGCAAGACCAGGGGGATTTTGCATGGAAGACCTATTCCCGGGCCTGGAACCCGAGGATGTCGATTCTCTGACGGACTTCTTAGCGAAGTACCGGGAGTCATGACCATGGCTAAGCGTGTTCTCGTTGATACCAATGTCCTCTCCTTACTGATTCGCTACAAGCTTGGACGCCTAGAGAAGAACCCTGAAGCAATCGCGAAGGCGATATGGTACGCCGCACAAATTCAAGGAAAAGAATTAATTAGGAGCTTTGCTACAGATGCAGAACTACGACGCTGGGTTCTATCCCGTGAAGATCCCAAGGACCGGGAACGGGTTGAAGGCGCTATCTTGCACACCTTCAATACTACTGGGTGTATTCACAGCACAGAGGCGGTCTCAGAGTCATGGGCTCACCTTGCCAACCAAGCGAAGGGTCGACTTCCCCTGAACGATCCGAATAGTTCCCAAATCAACGATCTTTGGATTGCAGCCACTGCACGGGCCTTCAAGCTTCCGTTGGTTACCTGTGACACAGATTTTAATTGGATGACACAACATGACGTTCAAACTGTGAGCTTCCCGGTCGTGCCTGTTAAATCAGGGGAATAGCATTGAATGCGAGGTCTTGAAATGAAAGCACCAGATATTATTCATACTCTTGTGACAAAGTACGAACAACATAGATATGAATATTTATCAGGTAAATATAATGAAACAGAACTAAGACGAGAGTTTTTAGATCCATTTTTTGAAGCCCTTGGTTGGGATGTCACAAATAAGCGGAGTTATGCCGAACGATTTAAAGAAGTCATTCATGAGGCATCCCTTGCAATAAATGGACAAACAAAGGCTGCAGACTATGCCTTTCGTATTGGTGGGGATAACATTTTTTTTGTTGAGGCCAAAAAACCTTCAATTAATATTGATAATAACTCTGAAGCAGCCTTTCAGTTACGTCGTTATGGATGGTCAGCAAAACTACCACTCAGTATTTTAACTAATTTCGAAAAATTGGCTGTATACGATTGTCGCATTCGACCAAACATCACTGATAAAGCTTCTGACAGAAGAATTCGCCAATTTGGCTATCTTGATTACCTCACAAAATGGGAAGATATTTTTTCAATTTTTTCAAGAGAAGCTGTTATCCAAGGTGCTTTTGACCGATTTGCAGAAAACCGTAAAGGGAAAAAGGGAACAGCCGAAGTTGATAATGTATTTTTAGAAGAAATAGAGCACTGGAGAGAAATTTTAGCAAAAAATATTGCAAAAAATAATTCAAACTTGAATACTCGCGAATTGAATTATTCCGTTCAAATGACCATTGATCGTATCATCTTTTTAAGAATTTGTGAAGATCGTGGGATAGAAATTGATGAACAAATGCTTAGGATATCAAACAATAAAAATATATATCAAAATTTGCTAATTTTATTTAAAAATGCAGATACTCGGTATAACTCGGGATTATTTCATTTTTCAGAAGATGAATTGACACCACAATTAAAAATTGATGACAAAACTCTAAAAGAAATCCTTAAACACCTTTATTACCCGGATAGTCCTTATGCTTTCAATTATATTCCGGCTGATATTCTTGGTCAAGTTTATGAGCGATTCCTTGGGAAGGTAATTCGTTTAACCCCTGGTCACCAAGCAAGGATTGAGGAAAAGCCAGAGGTCCGAAAAGCTGGTGGGGTATATTATACACCCAAGTATATCGTTGAATATATTGTCAATTGTACTTTAGGTAAATTACTCATTGATAAAAATCCAAAACAAGTATCGAAACTTAAAATTCTTGACCCAGCGTGTGGATCGGGTTCTTTCCTATTGGTGGCATATGAAAAATTACTGGATTGGTACACCAGATGGTATGTAAACAATGAACCAGATAAATGGGCAAGAGGAGCAACTCCCAAAATATACCAAACAGGGAAGAATGATTGGAGATTGACTACAGCGGAGAAAAAATTCATTTTATTAAATCAAATTTTCGGGGTTGATATAGACGTTCAAGCAGTTGAAGTTACTAAATTATCGCTTCTACTGAAAGTACTTGAAGGGGAAAGTCAAGAGATTTTCGGGAAACAAACACTTTTCAAAGAACGAGCACTTCCTGATTTAGACGCTAATATCCAATGTGGAAACTCACTAATTACTTCGAAATATTATCAACATAATCCAACCCCCATTTTAGGTGATGATGAGTTATACCGAGTTAATGCTTTCGATTGGCATGTAGCGTTTAAAGATATATTTAACATGGGTGGATTTGATGTAGTTATTGGAAATCCACCTTATATTTTTACGCGTGAACAATTGACAACTAGTGACCGTTTATATTTTTCTGCATATTATAAGTTATCCTGGGAGAAACAGAATACTTATCTTCTATTTATGGAACTATTATTAAAATTAATTAATAAGAATGGACGTGGTGGATATATTGTGCCCAATTCCTGGTTGACCATAGAAAGTGGAAAATTGATTAGACCAATTATTATTCCACATTTAGATCTAATTGTAGATTTAAATTATTCCGTGTTTGAAAAAGTGTCGATGGAACCATCTATATTTGTTGTTGTTGGTTCTGATGGAACAGATCCATTACCAGTTATCCGTGTTAACAATAAAACAGAATTGAACAATGATAACTACCATACCATTGAAAAATCTTCCTTGAATGATGCAAATACAAGAATAGTATTTTCAAATAAAGGAACAAGCACCTCAATAATTGATAAACTATTAAATAATTCGATTACGATTGGGGATGTTTTCGATGTAAGGACCGGACTTCAAGCTTATGAAAAAGGAAAAGGTACGCCTATACAATCAGCTGAAGATGTAAGCGGGCATGTTTTTGATCGTGATAAAAATGTCGATAAGAATAGTATAAAATATCTCCAAGGATCAGATGTAAGTCGTTATGCTATTGGTTGGTCTGGAAAATGGATGCAATATGGACCTTGGCTGTCTCAACCACGTACAATAGACATCTTTTGCCGACCTAGAATTTTGGTGCGTGAAATAACTTCAAAATTTCCAAATTGTGTAGAAGCCGCCTATATAGATGCTAAAATGTTGAATAATAAAAGTGTACTTAATATATTACATGAAAATGATGACGAGGCTACATTAAAAATATTACTCGGCGTATTAAATAGTCGAATTATGTCGATATATTATAAATCGAAAGCTGTAAAAAGTGCACGAAAAATATTTCCTAAAATCGTTATTAGAAATCTAAGAGAATTTCCTTATCCTAAAAATATCGCAACTCAAGATCGGAATAAATTGATTGAATTTGTTGATTTAATGCTAAATTATAAAATTAAATTAATCAATCAAAGGACCCCACAAGAAAAAGAAATGCTTGAACGTCAAATTATTATCAATAATGACAATATTGATAAACTTGTAAACAAACTGTTCGGTCTTACAAATGCTGAGGTTGAACAGATAGAAATCGTCTAATTTAGTTATAATTATTAACTGGATACCTTTGTAGCGGGTTAATCACTAAACTTGAAGATCATCGTTCTTGTCATTCGGTGGGTTTTCCTGGATCCGGGTTCACTTTGAGTGAACGGCTCACCTCAAAAAGCGCATCCTGGTTTTCTAGAAGCAGCCTACTTACGGCAATGCAAGCTCACCCGCCTTCGAGAAGACCCGGAAGCGCCTAGGGGGGATTCTGAGCAGGTGTGGTGATTCGCTTGGTCAGAAAGGCTTCTATTTCCTCGGTCCATGCCGCGGAAGGATGGTGGATGCCCTGCAGAAGACGTTGGGCCTCCTCAAGGTCATTGAGGGTCTGTGAGGTGATGGTCTGATGGATCGACGTCATCAGCCGCCGGTTTCGAAGGTAGCTCCTCAGTGCCTGACGGGTCTCGGTGGTGGTGTGGGCCTGGACTTCCATGTGCACCTCCTGGACTACCTAGAATGGCGAATATAAGACGAAAATCAATCCTGACCGAGGAAAATATTCGTTGAAGCGTATTAATGGCACATATGGCCTTCTGTGGAGGGCCATCTCGATGCGAGAGTTTCCCAATTTTTGAGGACACCAAGTTCTGTACTAAGTGCCTCCAGATCGCAGTGTTGGGCGATCACAGCATTCAGGTTGATATCAACGATGTAATGGTCGCCAAGCTCCCCGCGCCACCTCTCGCCCCTTGTGGTCTTGAGCACTTGGTCTTCCTTCGCCATTGCTCGGTTAATTCGTTGCAGAAGTGCTTGCGGCGATACTTGGCCCTTAGTCGTCTTGAGTGTTTTTCGGTCCTTGCCCATCGCGTTCTCCAGTGAGTGCCAGCGTCCGGCCTCCCTATGTCAATACTCAAAATTCTCCGAAGGTCATAAAACAAATGTTGCCGATGCGCCTCCACAATTTCGAAGGATGACGGCCGGGAACTCTAGTAGCTGGGAGCCGATAGGGTAATTGCTGGTTCAGGCATCACGCCATCCAGAGGAGGAGCCTGACTACCCCAGCACCGATCAATAGCGGCACACAACATCCGGTCATCCTTCCTAGCTTGCGTTGCCGTCCACTACGCGAGAGAGGGATTCCGATCTGACGGGAGAGCCTGGCCTGCGCCTGGGAGATCCCGAGGGCTCTTCGCCAGGAGAACGAGAGGCCGGGGATACCGGTCACGCTTACGAGCCATGTCGTCTCCAGTGGATGTACGGATCATTAAGTAACGCCTCACAACGATGGCGTTTCCCTCAAAAATATCCCGCCACTTTCCCGCCACTCCTCTGAAACCAGGGGGAATTACCAACACTTACGAGCCACGTCCGACAACAGATAGCAATGAACACTGGAATAGTAGCTATAAGGAAGATACTGATTTAACAGGGTCTTAGTTGGTGCGCCCAGCTGGACTCGAACCAGCGACCTGCAGCTTAGAAGGCTGCTGCTCTATCCACCTGAGCTATGGGCGCGCAGGGGATAGTCTAGCGGGTCGGACCGGAAGTGGATCTGCTGGATCGCGGTCAGGAAGGCAGCCCTTTTGGGGAGGCCGGGAAGGTCGGAGGAACGGCCCACCACTACCAGAGCCAGGGCTACCGTACGGCCCTACCGTCACACGAATTCTATGCGAAGGAGAGAAGGGCGACCGTTCGGCGGTCCGAAAACCACCGTTCACACGTATTTATTGAATCGGGAAGAAGGCCGGACTTTCCTTGGTCGCAGGGAGGCTGAGACTCCCCGGTTCCTCCGGGGTCCTGGCTCAGCACGATCCGAGTGCCTGCAACCGAGCGCCTGTTGCTGGTCATTGTTCAGGAGCAAAAGTGACTCTCCATGCACCGGTCCACACTAGGCTCAACCTTGAATCCACGCGGGTCCAGTTTAGGGACGGATCCAGCGGACCGGCCGTTCGAGAGGGGAACCACGCTGCTTGGCATTGCCAATGCGAGGGTGCACCTCTACTCACTGGGCGCTGCTATTCCCAGTACGGAGACACCTGCTACACCGAGTGCCCATCCTGCAAGAAGCGATTCCGAGTCCTGGGGGATGTGAACAAACGGGCGACCTACATCGAGCAGGAGCCATAGGAACCCGCGGATCACGATCTCGCTTTATCGGCCATCATCCGGCCCCATCGCCCGCCGGTCCCGCTCCCGGCAGGGCCTTGGGCCGCCTTCGCGGTCCCACGGTCCTGGGTGCGGGTCCAGGCATCCTGATTGCGAAAGCCCCCTTTGGCGGGGGGCTTCAGAATCTGGGGCGGCTGATGGGACTCGAACCCACGACACCTGGAATCACAATCCAGTACTCTAACCAACTGAGCTACAGCCGCCGTTGGACCATCCAGACTATCCTGGACGGTGCAGGATGACCAGTGGGAACCTTTGGAGCACTGCGGCCATCGATGTGATGCCGGAGGTTCGGCGAAATGAGGGACTTCATGAATCGTCAAGTGAGGCAGGTTTTGGGATTGTCCGTGTTCGCGGCGGGCTGCATGGCCCTGGGGATGGGGCTCAGCCATGGGTGGGAAGTGGCGGCCCAGGAAGAAAAGCCGGTGACGGTGGAAACCAAGGGGATGGACCGGCTGCCCCCCATCGCGGACGTGGCCGAGAAACTGAACCCAACGGTGGTGGCCATCACCAATACCAGTTTCGTGAAGAACCGTCGGTTTGAGCATCCCCAGGTAGGTGGCCAGGACTTCTTCGACTTCTTCTTCGGCCCCGGAGGCCCCCAGCAGCGGCACGCCCCCCGGGGTGGTGATGACGAGCAGCGGTCCGTGTCCGGCGGGTCCGGCGTGATCATCAGCCCCAACGGGGAGATCCTCACGAACTACCACGTGGTCGCCAGCATGGGGAGCACGGACAACTCGCTGGAAGTGAAGACCAGCGACCTGAAAACCTACAAGGCGACCGTTCTCGGCAAGGACAAGGAACTGGACATCGCGCTCATCAAGATCGACGGGGCCCACCTGCCCTACGCCAAGCTGGGCGATTCTGACGGACTGAGAATCGGCGAATGGGTGGTGGCCATTGGCAACCCCCTCGGGCTCGAGCACACGGTCACCCAGGGGATCATCAGCGCCAAGGGCCGCAGGCTCGACACGGGCCTGAGCTCCTTCCTGCAGACCGATGCTGCCATCAACCGGGGGAACTCCGGGGGCCCCCTGCTGAACCTTCGGGGCGAGGTGGTAGGCATCAACACGGCCATCAATCCAGCCGGGCAGAACATCGGCTTTGCCGTCCCCATCAGTCAGGTGAATCGCATCCTCAAGGATCTGCGCAGCGGCAAGCCCGTGAGCCGCGGCTACCTGGGGATCGGCCCGGCGGAACTGGACCAGGCCTACCAGGATGCCCTCGGCGTCAAGGAAGGGGTGGTGGTGGGCACCGTGGAGAAGGGCCAGGCCGCGGACAGGGCCGGCGTTCAGCGCCTGGATGTCATCACAGCCCTGGACGGGCAGCCTGTGCGGAGTCCCGATGAAGTGGTGGCCGTAGTGTCGGGTCGACGGGCCGGAGACACCCTCAAGCTGACCATCTTCCGGGATGGCAAGACCCTCAACCTCACCGCCACCCTTGGCGATCGCAAGACCCTGGAGGCGCAGCGCCGCCGCGAGGAGGGGGGGGAACCGGACGAGGAGTCCAGCCAGCAGCCCCAGGGCGCCCCGAAGAGCCTCAACCTGGAGAAGGCCTACGGATTCACCGTGGAGTCCATGGATTCCAAGAACCGGCTCAAGGGGGTGGTGGTGACCTCGGTGGATCCGCGATCCCCGGCCGCTGACCGCGGGCTGGCCCCGGGAATGGTCATCACGGAAGTGGGCCGTCATGCCGTCAACGACCTGGCCGAGTTCAATGCCCAGGTGAAGAAGGCCGGGGGCCACACGCTACTGCTGTATATCCAGGCCCCCAACGGCAGCCAGAAGTTCACCCTGCCCGTCGAACCCCGCTGACCGCGGATAAGTTGCCCCTGAGTGAAGCCCCGGTTCCCCGGGGCTTCACTCATTCCGCTAAACTTCAAGGCTCAACCATGCCTAAGGATCGACCATGGGCCAACGCCTACTCCTCGTGGACAGCGATCGGAGCTTCCTGAAGGAGCACCAAGTCAGCCTTGAGGCAGCCTTCGATCTCGAGGTGGCCTCATCCCCGGACAGGGTTGTGGCCAGGCTGGAGAGTGGTGCCTTCGCCGCCGTGTTCATCTGCGTGGAGGTGGCCGAGAACAAGGGCTACGCGCTCTGCTCGACCATCCGGAAGAATGCGAAGCTCGACGGCCTGAAGATCGTCCTCATCAGTGCCAAGGCAACCGAAGAGGAGTACCGGCGCCACCAGAGCCTCAAGGGGAGGGCCGATCTCTACCTTCACAAACCCATCGCACCCAGCGCCCTGGTCGCCGCCCTCACGCCCTTGGTGCCGGGCCGAGTCCTGGATCCGGACAATCCCCTTGGCGAGTTGGTGGATGCCGAACTGGGCGACGATTGGCTGGACGGGCTGAAGACCTCCCTGGATGATCCCCTCGCCGGCGCCTCCTCAGGGCCCGCATTCGGTGGACACCCCGCCCCGCCTTCCCCCGCCAGCCACCCCGAGCCCCGGATGGAGTCGACTCTCGAGGTCCCTCCGGACTCCCGCCACATGCGCCTCCTGGAGGAGCAGATTGCCTCCCTCCACGAGGAGCTGCGCGCCCGGGACCAGCGCATTCTGGAGGCCGAGGCCCAGGCACAGCAGTTCCAGCGCCAGCTGAACTCCGTGACCCTGAACCTGGATGAACTGGAACGCAGCAATCGTGAAGCCGAAACCCTCAGGGCCCGCCTCGCCGAGACCGAATCGGCCCTCGGTAGCCTGGAGGAAAACCGCAGCCGCGATGGCGAGACGGGTGAGACCCTCAAGGCCCAGTTGAAAGAGGCCCTCCTGGAGCGCACGGACCTCATCCAGCAGGTGGAGACCCTCAACCACCAGGTGGGCGAGAAGGCCCAGCGGGCCATCGAGCTGCTCAAGGAGCGCGACCGGCTCCTCCACGAGAACATGGACCTCGAGCCCTACCGGGCCCGGGCCGGCGAACTGGAGGCGGCCCTGGCCGCCAGGGAGGAGGCGCTGGCCAGGAGCCAGCAGGAGCTGGAGGCCTCCCGCCAGGCCCAGGCCCAGCTGAACGCCACCCTCGAAGCGCTGGTGGAACAGCATGCCAGCCTGGAGGGCGTCCATCAGGCCGCGTTGCTTGAGGTGGCTGGATACAAGGAGAAGGTCCATACCGGCCAATTGGAGCTGGCCGGGCTCGAGGCCACCATGCGGGGGCAGGGCCGGGACCTGGCGGAACTGGGCATGCTGCTGCGCCAGCGGGAGGCAGAACTGGAGTCCAGTCAGGCCCAGACCCTCGAGCGGGATCAGCTGCTCTTGTCCAGCCGGGAAATCACCCAGCAGCACCAGGAGGAGATTACCCATCTCACGGGCCAGTTGGCTGGACTCCAGCAGAAACTCGGCGAGGCCAAGCTCCTGCATGAAAGCGAGCGGCTCGAGCTGATGAACGGCCTTGACCGGCAGGAGGCCGAGATATCTCGCCTGAACCAGGTCCTGGGGGAACAGCAGGAGTCGCAGGGCCTGGTGGAACGGGAGAAGCAGGCCATCCACGGCCAGCTCGCGGAGCACCAGGACCGCCTGCGGAACCTTGACGGCCTGCTGCAGGAGATCCAGGACAAGCTCCGCCGCGGTTCGGATCTGGCCAGGGGCTGACTGCCGTGACCCTCATCGCGGCCCTCATCTGTGCCGCCCTCATCTTCTTCAGCGCCTTCTTCGTCATGGCCGAATTTGCGGCGGTGCGTGTCCGGGAAACGCAGCTGGAGGCCCTGGCTGAGGAGGATCTCCGCGCCCGCCTGGCCCTCGAGGTCCACAGCGACCTCTCCTATCACCTCTCGGCCATCCAGGCGGGCATCGTGCTCTGTGCATTGGCCCTGGGCGCCGTGGGCGGGGGCCTCTTCAGCCGGGCCTTCCAGCTGCTGTTCGGCCGCCTCCCCTGGCCTACCCTGGTGCTCCCCCTCAGCACGGGCCTAGCCCTGCTTCTCATGACCACCCTCCATGTGGTGCTGGCGGAACTGGTGCCGCGAAGCCTGGCCATCCGATCCGCAGTGCCCTGGGCCCTGCGCACGGCGGCGCCGCTGCTGGCCTGGTCCCGTCTGGTCCGGCCGCTCACCTGGTGCCTCACCATGTTGAGCCATCAGGTGCTTGCGCTCTTCGGGATCCATCCCGAGGCCGACGCGGAGGACCTCCTGCCCTCGGAGGCCGAGTTCCGGCGCATGCTCGAGCGCAGCCAGGCGGAGGGCCACCTCGAGCTGGACCGCAAGGAGCTCATCGAGAACCTCTTCGACTTCAGCCGCCGCATGGTCAAGGAGATCGCCGTGCCCAGGGCGAGGGTGGTCTGCTTCGACCTGACCCGGAGCCTCGCGGACAATCTCGCCCTGGCGCGCATCACGCCCCATACGCGGATCCCGCTGGTAGAGGGCGACCTCGACCGGGTGGTGGGGGTCATCCACCTGAAGGAGCTGCTCTGGGCCATGCAGGACCGGGACGGATCGGTGGACCTGCGCGAGCTGGCCCGACCCGCCTTTTTCGTGCCCGAGATGAAGCCCATCCAGGGCCTCCTGCTGGAATTCCAGCAGCGCAAACAGCACCTCGCCCTCGTGGTGAACGAGCACGGGGGCGTGGACGGCCTGGTGACGCTCGAAGACGTGCTGGAGGAGCTGGTCGGCGAGATCCAGGACGAATTCGACCGCGAGGCCATCCAGCTGCGCCGGACCCGCGGCGGAGCCTGGCTGGCCCAGGGGAATGTCCTGCTGGAGCAGCTGGAGGATCACCTGGACCTGAACCTGGAGACCGAGGCGGGATCCGTCAGCCTCGGCGGCTTCTTCCAGGAGCAGCTGGGTCGCGTGCTGCGCCCCGGGGACGAACTCCGCATCCAGGGCTGGCGGATCCGCGTCCTGGCCATGCGGGGCCTGGCCCCGGGACAGTTCATCCTCAAGCCCCTGCCGCCGGAACCGGAAGGGACCGTCGATGCCTGAGCCTCTGGAGGGTTTCCTGCTCGCCGCGGGACTGGGCCTGCGCATGGGCCCCCTGAGCCGCTGCCTGCCCAAGCCCGCCTGGACCCTCCAGAACCGGCCCCTTCTGCAGTGGGGGGCCGACTCCCTGCGGGCGTGCGGGATCCTGCGCGTCGGCTGCAACGTCCACCTGCTTCCCGACCGCCTCCGCGCCGTGGCGTCAGGCCTGGAGGTCTTCGAAGAGCCCCGGCTTCTGGGTAGTGCCGGGAGCCTGCTTCATGCCCGGGGGCGCGTGGTTTCGGAGCTGATCACCTGGAATGCCGACGTCTGGGCCGAGTCCCCGCCCTTCGAGCAACTGCGGGCCCGCCACCGGGATGCCTCGGCCACCCTGAGCTGGCTCCTGGTGCCCCATCCCGGTGGCAGCTGGAACCCCGTCTGGCTGGACGACCGGGACCGCGTCCTCCCAAAGGGCGTCGTGGGAGTCCGGGGCCCCTACCATTTCACGGGGGCCGCCGCCTGGTCACCGGAGGCCCTCGCCCTCCTCCCCGAAGGTCCGAGCGAGGTGAACGACCTGCGCCCGCGCCTGCCCTTTCACCTGGGTGTGGTGGTGGCACCCTTCCCCTGGCACGAAGTGGGCACGGCCGACGCCCTCATCCAGGCCGCCGCGGAAGTGGCCCCGGGCCAGGAGGGCCGCCTGCCTGGCTGCTACCTGCACCCCTCAGCGCGGCCCGGCGGCCGGCTCACCCGCTGCGTGCTGGGGCCCGGGGCCGCGCCGCCTGCGGCGATCACCGATGCCGACGCCCTCTGGTTCGAGGAAGGGGGGAATCAGGTGCGGATGGGCCTAGGGATCGTTACCGAATAGCCAGCACGGTCGTGGGTGGCTCGGGGCGGCCCTCATGCCGCTCCGGCCAAAGGAGGACGGGAATGTTTGGCAACAACGGCTTAACCTGAAGGCATGGACCCCCGCCTGCAACGCGCCCTTGAGCGCTGGAATTTGATCGACCCCCGGCCCCTGGCGGGGGACGCGGGAACCCGGCAGTACTTCCGTGTGCGGCATCCCCAGCTGGGCACGGCGCTCGTGGTGCTGCATCCGATCGACAGCCCGGAGCGAGCCGACGACAGCTACTTCGAGTTCCGTGCCCTCCAGGCCTATCTGGATCCCCTCCTCCGGGTGCCCACCATTCTTCAGAGCGACGACGCCGACCACTGCCTGCTGGTGGAGGACCTGGGGGACACCACCCTGGAGCGGCGCCTGGTGGAACATCCGGAGGAGGAACTGGCCTGGGCGCAGCGGGCCGGTTACCTCCTCGCCACGCTGGCAGGGCCGCTCACCCTGGGCGCGCCGTGCCACACCTTCTTCATGAGCCGTGCCTTCGACCAGGCCAAGTTCGAGTACGAATGGGACTACTGCCGCCAGAACTTCTTCCAGGATTTCCTGCGGAAGGATCCGCCCCGCTGGCTGGACCGGATGATGGAGGAGGTCCATGCCAGCCTGGAGACGCGGGCCCACTTCTTCGTCCACCGCGACTTTCATGTCCGGAATCTCATGGTGCACGGCGACCGGCTGGTGGCGATCGACTTCCAGGACGCACGCCGGGGGGCCGCCACCTACGACCTGGCCAGCCTCCGCTTCGACTCCTACTGGGACTGGTCCAAGGAGGCCGGGCGCGCCCTCCTCGGGCCCCTGCAGGGGGAGCTGGGCTGGAACCATGAGGCTCTGATGGAAGAGTTGAACCTCAGCGCCCTGCAGCGGAGCCTCAAGGCCCTGGGCACCTTCGGCCACCAGCTCGTGCACCGCCGGAAGGCCCACTTCGCCTCCGCCGTGCCCCGCACCCTGCGCCACCTTCGAGGCCATTTCCAGCGCATGAACCACCAGGATGGCGTCCTCGCCAGCGAGCACATGCTGCGGCTGGCGGAGGACCGCCTGCTGAAGGGGTAGGCAGGGGGACACGGCCCTCCGCGCCGACCGGGAGCTTCACCCGCTCAGCACTTCCGATACGAAGGCGGGCACGAGGTTCGTGGCCAGGCCGGTGCGGGCCTCCTGGAAGGAGCTGGCCACGAGGCTGGATTCGAGGTTCAGCTCCAGGGTCCGGGTCCCTGGGGCCGTGGCCGCCACGAACCCGGCAGCGGGGTACACAAGCCCGCTGGTGCCGATGGCCACAAAGAGGTCGCAGCGCTCCAGGGCCCGGTAGATGCGCTCCATCTCCAGGGGCAACTCGCCGAACCACACGATGTGCGGGCGCATGGGACCGCGGCCGCAGGCGGGGCAGCGGCTCGCGGTGTCCATGTCTCCGGGCCAGGCCTGGATGGTCCCGCAGGCGAGGCAGCGGCCCTTGAGGAGCTCCCCGTGCATGTGGAGCAGATTCCCAGAGCCGGCCCGGTCGTGCAGGTCGTCCACATTTTGCGTGACCAGGAGCAGGTCGCCGCGCCATTCCCGCTCCAGGCGGGCCAGGGCGAGGTGGGCGGCATTGGGCTGCACCGAGGCGAGGCTCCGCCGCCGTTCGTTGTAGAAACGGTGGACCAGCGCCGGGTCCCGGTGGAAGGCCTCCGGCGTGGCCACGTCCTGCTCCCGGTGCTGCTCCCAGAGGCCGTCGGCGGCGCGAAAGGTGCGCAGCCCGCTTTCGGCGGAGATGCCGGCGCCGGTGAGGATCACGAGACGGGTGGGAGTCGTCATGGCCGATCCTAGTTCCTTGCCCCCAGGTCCAGCGCCTTCCCGTCCACGGGGCCGGGCCGGAGCCCCAGTTCGCGGGCGAGGGTGGGGGCCAGATCCACGGTGCGCACGGGTTCGCGACGCTCCCCGGCCTTCCATGGGCCCCAGAAAATCAGCGGCACGCGGCGATCGTAGGCATTCGGCGTGCCGTGGGTCGCCGCATAGGCGGCCGGGGGGGCCCCGATGATCACGAAGGGTTTCAGCGCCACCAGAAGGTCGCCACTGCGCTCCAGGCGGAAGCTGCGGCGCAGGAGCACCCGGAGGCTGCTGTCCCGGGGGCTGCCGGTGGCGGCGGGGTCCGTGGCCTGGAGTTCCTCGGCCGTGAAGGCATCGGCGATCTCGGGGCGGGCGCGCAGCCAGGACTGGGCCCTTCGAAGGACGTCGCGGCGGTCCAGGTTCGCGGCCTTCACCGCAGGCTCATCGAGGTAGAGGGTGCTGGGCTCCGCCGTGGGCAGCAGGAGGTCGTGGTCCGCCCTGAAGGCGCCGCGCAGATCGGCCTGCAGGGCCGCCATGAAGGGCCCCGGGAGCAGGCGGCTCGCGGGAAAGCCCTGGTCGGCGAGGGCCTCGGGGATGTCCAGGCCTCCGTGGTCGGCGCTCAGGACCACCCAGGCGTCCGGATGCTGCCGGTGGAGGCGGTCCAGCAGGCGGCCGAGCCCCCGGTCCAGGCGGTGGATCTGGTCGCGCATCTCTGTGCCGAGGGTCCCGTAGTTGTGCCCGATGTAGTCCGTGGCGGAGAAGCCGATGGCCAGGAGGTCCGTGCCCGGGCCTTGGCCCAGGTGCTCGCCTTCCAGCAGGGCCTCGGCAGCTTCCAGGGTCACGGCATCCAGGAAGGGCGATTTCCGGAACCGCGCCTCGAAGCCTTTGTCCAGGGGCATCCCGGCCCCCTGGATGAGCCTCGGCAGACCTCCATTCCGCACGGTCACGGCGCCGAAGGTCCACTGGGCCGACCGTCCCTCGGGGGTGGCGGGGTCCTTCGACCAGAGCCAGCTCTCGGTCCCGATCCGCGCGGAGAGCCCCTGGTCGTACCGCACCAGCCAGGGGGGGAGCTGCGTGGCGTAGGGGGTGGAACTGGTGAATCCCGCCGTTCCGGTGAACCAGAAGACGCCCGTGGGCCGGCGCCCGGCCATGAGGATGGCGGCCCGATCCTTTCCCGACAGGGAGAAGACCCGGCTGCCGGGCACCTGGGCCTGCAGCCAATCCCCCAAACCGTCCCCGAGGAAGCGGGTATTGGAGGAACTGGCCTGGCCCGGCGCGGTGAGGGACCTGGCGGTGGCGTCCTCGACGCAGTAGACGAACCTGCCAGTGGCCCGGTCCAGCCAGCGGTTCTCCACGATGCCGGTGCTGGCGGGGAAGCGGCCCGAGAGCAGCACGGAATGGCCGGGGCCCGTCTCGGTGAACCCGTGGTCGTGGTAGGCCTCGGTGAAGAAGACGCCCTCCTCACGCAGCCGGGCGAGACCCCCCGTCAGTTCGGGCCCGTAAGTCTGCATCAGCTCGATGGAGAACTGGTCTACCGCGATCACGACCACCAGCTTGGGCCGCGGGTTGGCTGCCGGGGCCGCGGCCAGGGCTGGGGCGAGGAGGAGGGTAACCAGGATCCGGCGGACCATCAGAAGCTCAGGCCCACGCCGAACGTCCAGAGGCGCTGGAACTCCTGTCCGCTGCCCTGGGCGGTGAAGTAGGTCGCCAGGTCTGCGACGCTGCCGAGCCTCACGGGAGTGTCCTTGGTGACCGGCTGCTGGTAGCTGGCGACCACATAGGGATGCACCACCACTGAGGGGATCCGCCAGCGGCTGCCCACCCGCAGCCAGGTGCGGCTCAGGTCCCTGGCGCTGGAGGCTCCGGCCGTGTCGAAGGTGTAGCGCTGGAACCGCTGGATGAGTCCCAGCTCCCCCGCGAGGCCCACGAAGGGCACCCAGACCTGGGCGTTGAGATCCAAGCCCACCCCCTGCTGCCGGAGGCTCGTGCCCTGGGAGGCGGTTCCGAGGGCAAGGTTGCCGTCCGCCCTGAACTGGGAATACTCCAGACCCCCTTCCAAGTTGAGGAGGGGCCCCACCCGGACAATCTGTCGGCTCAGGGTGGCGATGTAGCCCTGGCCCGTATTGAAATTCCCCGCCACCAGGCTCCCGGTTCCGGCGAGGAGGGTCTGGGGCAGGTTCTGGCCCGTGGGCCGGGGCAGTTCCAGGCGCAGGTCCCACTGGGCGCAGAGCGGCAGGGCCGCGAGGCAGATCGGAAGGACGGCAAGGCGCATCGCGGCTCCAGCGGAACCTCGATCATAACCCTTGGAGGGACCAGCTTCGCAGCTCCGTATAGCTCCCCTGCGGGTGGCTTTCAAAGAGGGTCAGGCGATCCACGTTAAATCCCTGGGCCTGCGGAGCCTTGAACATGGCCATGACTTGGGCCTGTCGGAACCGGGCCAGGGTCACGTGGGGATGGAAGGGCTTGGTGTCGAGGGCCTCGCCCGAGGCGAGCAGACGCCCGCGCAGGTCCTCGGCGAGGGACGCCAGGGCCGGCGAAGGCGCCAGCCCCAGCCAGAGCAGCCGGGTGGTTCCAGAACGAGAAAAGGTGCCGAGTGCCCCGGTGGTCAAGGCGAAGGTCTGGTGGCGGCATGCAACGGCCGCTGCGACGGCCTCCAGGCCCTGCAGGGACGCCTCCGGGCGCTGGCCCAGGAAGGCCAGGGTCAGGTGCAGGCCCTCGGCCCTGGACCAGCCCTCGACCCCAGGATGGTTCCGCTGCCACCGTGCCAGCGCTTCGCGCAGGGCCGAGGGAAGCGGAAGGCCGAAGAAGAGTCTCAGGGGGTGGGTTTCCATTTGATGGAGCATCCCCGGCTCGGGGGCTGCTCCGCGGGCACAGGCCTGCCCGCCAGCAGCGCCTCCGTGGCTTTTTCGAGGTCCCGCGCGGTGACCTTGGACGAGTCCCGCCAGCTGTCGTCCATGCGCCGGTAGACCAGCTTCCCGGCTGAATCGAAGAGGAAGAAATCCGGCGTGCAGGCTGTCCCGAAGGCCCGGGCCACGGTCTGGGGGCCATCCTTGAGATAGGGGAAGACGAAGCCCTGCTCCCTGGCTTGGGCTTGCATCTCCGCCAGGGACTCCTTGGCGTGCGTGTCCACGTCATTGGCGTTGATGCCGAAGACCCCGACCCTTCCTGCGTACTTCTTCGCATAGGCGTTGATGCGGTCCTGCGTGGCCATCACGTAGGGACACTCCGTACTGAGGAACACCACCATGAGTGGAGCGGGGGACTCGGGTCCGTGGAGCTTCCCGTCCGTGCCAGGGAGGCTGAATGCGGGGCAGAGGTCGCCAAGCCTCAGCCCCGCAGGAGCCTGGGCCAGGAGGACCGGGGCCAGGAAGAGACAGGCCAGGAGGCGCTTCACCGGGGTCTCCATTTGATGCTGCAGCCCATGCTGGGGTACTGGGTCTCCAGCGGCTCCCTTCCGGCCAGGACGCCGTCGATGGCCTCCTTCAGATCCTGGCGGGTGACGCGGGTGGCGTCCTTCCAGTTGTCATCCAGGCGGCCCCGGTACTGCAGGCGGCGGTGGGAATCATAGAGGAAGAAATCCGGCGTGCAGACGGCGCCAAGGGCCCGGGCCAGGGTCTGCTCCTCGTCCCACAGGTAGGGGAAGGCATAGCCCTTGGCCTTGGCCCGGGCGCCCATGGCCTCGAAGCTGTCGTCCGGGTAGGCCACGGCGTCGTTCGAATTGAGGCTCACCACCGAGCAGCGTCCGGCGTAGGCCTTCGCCAGTGCGTTGAGGCGATCGTCGATGGACTGCACATAGGGACAGTGGTTGCACATGACCACCACCACCAGGGCCGGCGTGTGGAAGTCATGCAGGGACCAGAGCCGTCCATCCACGCCGGGGAGCGTGAAGTCCGGACAGGCCGTGCCGAGCGGAACCATGGTGGATTCCATGAGTGACATGGGAGCCTCCGGAATGCTTCCTTAATCGTACGCCGTGGAGCAAGGAGGCAGCTTCGCCCGTCATTTTTTTGACTTGACCCTCAGGCCCCTGGATCTAGGCTATTTCCTATCAAGGAGCCTATGACCCAGCTGCCGCGCCTTCACTGGTCCACCCTCGGGGACGATACCGGGGGGCTGGAACATCGGTGGGCGGCCCTGTGGGATGTGACCCTTGATCGTGGGACCTCCCCGGCGCTGGCGCCACGCGATGCGGATCTGTGGGTGATTTCCGCCAAGGGCGCCTGGCCCCCGCCGGAACTGAACCGCATGATGGCGGAAGTGGCGGCCCTGCCCATTCTCCTGGGTCTGAAGCCCGACTCGGCACCCATGGATTGCAAGGCCCTGGCGGAGTGGGGCTCGCTGGGCTCCGTTCGCTGGGGGCTGCTGGGTCCGGAGCCCCCCATGCCTGGCCTGCGTCCGCGCTCGGGCACCACCACGCAGCTCAGCGCATCCCAGGCGCTGGCCTTCGGCCTCGTGGGCACCAGCGCGGCCATGCAGGATGTGCTGACCCGGGCACGAAGCGCCGCCGCCACCCGCGCCACGGTCCTGCTGCTGGGCGAAAGCGGGACGGGCAAAGAGGTCATCGCCCGGGCCATCCACCGCATGAGCGCCGATTCCACCGAACCCTTCGTGGCGGTCCACTGTGGTGCCATCCCCGAGAACCTTCTTGAATCTGAGCTCTTCGGCTACAACAAGGGGGCCTTCACGGATGCCCGCAAGGACACACCGGGCAAGTTCCGCGAGGCCCATGGCGGCACCATCTTCCTCGATGAAGTCGGCACCATGCCCCTGGGAGCCCAGGTGCGCCTCCTGCGGGTGCTGCAGGAACGCGAGGTGCAGCCCCTGGGAGGTGGCGCTCCGGTGAAGGTGGATGTCCGCGTGGTGACCGCCTCCAACGTGGACCTATGGAAGAAGCTCCAGGACGGCACCTTCCGCGAGGACCTGTTCTACCGGCTGGAGGTCGTGCCCATCACCATGCCGCCCCTGCGGGCCCGGCGGGAGGAGGTGCCCTTCCTGGCCCAGCATTTCCTCAACCGCAAGGCCCGGGAACACGGGCTCTACCCGAAGGCCCTGCATCCCAGCGTGGATCCGCTGCTGATGTCCCTGCCCTGGCCCGGGAATGTGCGGCAGCTGGAGAACGCCATCGAGCGCGCCATCGTGCTCTCGGGCACACGCCCCGTGCTCACGCGGGAGGATTTCGCCTTCCTGGCCGAGCGCATGGGCGAGGGCCCCATGAGCGAAGCCCCAAAAGGGGGGTTCACGCCGGTCCCGGCCGACGCCTTCGCCTCCCCACCCGCCCAGGCCTTCGGGATGGACCTGCCCGCCGAAGGCCTGGACCTCAACCAGGTGGTGTCCGACATGGAGAAGACGCTCATGCTGCAGAGCCTGGCCGTCACCCGGGGCAACAAGAAGCGGGCGGCCGACCTCCTGGGCCTCAAGCGCACCACCTTCCTCGAAAAGATGAAACGGCTCGACCTTGAGGACGCGGAATCCGCCGAGGCGGCCGAATAGGTTTCCGGAACCGGCGCCAGCAAATGAACACGGGGGGACGCTCGTCCCCCCGTGCCGTTTCCCCCCAACACTCCACTCACCACGGCGTACTGGCTTGCCGCACCTATAGAATGCAGCCCGAGTTCAAATGGTTCCCGGGGTGCCTGCTAACCTTGCTTCATGGCAAACCTGGCGCATTTGAGGTGGAAACTGGAGGTTCCTGAACCGCAGGAGGAGCCCCTGTGTGCCTGGCTGGAAGGCAGGGGGCTGTCGGCCTTCTACCGCGAGGCCGAACCTCCCAAAGCCTGCTATGTCTACTTTTCTCCCGGGACCCTGCCGCCGGACCCGGCGGGCCTGGGGGCTTTTCCCGGCGTGGGCCTCCTGGAGGCCGAAACCTTTGGCGACGAGGACTGGCTGGCCAAGAGCCGGGAAGGTTTCGGCGCCTTCGAGGTCGGCACGCGGTTCCATGTGCGCCCCCTCTGGGACGAGACTCCGGGTCCCCGGGGCCGAATCGACCTGGTGGTGAATCCGGGCCTCGCCTTCGGGACCGGGGGCCACGAGACCACCCGCCTCTGCATGGAACTGTTGGAGCGGCTGTCTTTGGAGGACAGGCTCCGGGGCCCGGTCCTCGATATCGGCGCCGGCACGGGCATCCTGTCGCTGGCGGCCTTCCTGCTGGGCGGGCGGGGGCTCACGGCCTTCGACATCGATCCCGACTGTGGCCCGGCCATGGAGGAGCTCATCGACCTGAACGCCCACCTGCTGAAGGGAGTCCAGCCCTACGAAAGCTTCGTGGGCACCCTGGCCCACCCGCGGGTGGGGGGTCCCTATGCGGGCCTGCTGGCCAACATCCTCCTGGAGACCATCCAGGAACTGCTGCCGCGCATGGCCGAGGTGTGCGCACCCGGCGGCTGGCTCGTGGCCAGCGGCATCCTGGCCGAGCGGACGGACGAAGCCCTGGTGAGCCTCGTCTCCCACGGGTTCAAGCCCAGGCAGGTGGTGCAGGAAGGCGAATGGATCGCCATCTTGGCGGAAAGGGATCCGTCATGATTCGCGCGGACCAGCCCATCGGGGTGTTCGACTCGGGCATCGGCGGGCTCACGGTCATCCACGCCCTTCGCCAGCTGCTGCCCCAGGAGGACCTGATCTACCTCGGGGATACGGCCCGCCTGCCCTATGGAACCAAGAGCCACCGGACCATCGAGCGGTACACCCTGCAGATGGGCGAACTGCTCCAGCGCCACGATCCCAAGCTTCTCGTGATCGCCTGCAACACCGCCAGCGCCCACGGCCTGCCCGCTCTCCAGGCGGTGAGCCCCTGCCCCGTGATCGGGGTGATCGAGCCCGGCGCCGAAGCCGCCGCGGACCACCCTGGGGCCGTGGGCATCATCGGCACTCTGGCCACCGTGAGCAGCGCCGCCTACGATACGGCCATCCGCCGTCGGGATCCCGCCAAGGTCATCCACAGCGTGGCCTGCCCCCTGCTGGTGCCCTTGGCGGAGGAGGGCTGGTTCGACGATCCCGTCACCGACACCATCTGTCGCCGCTACCTGAACCAGCTGCCATTTGACGTGAAGACCGTCGTGCTGGGCTGCACGCACTACCCGACCCTCATGACCAGCCTGGAGCGCAGCCGCCCCGGGACCCGTTGGATCGACAGTGGCCGGGTGACCGCCAAGGCCGTGGACCGGTTGCTGCAGGGCAGCCTGGGCTACCGCACCGCCAGCGCCCGCGGCGAACTCCGCGTCCAGCTGACCGACGCCAGCAGTCGCCTGAAGGAAGTGGGCAGCCGCTTCCTGGAAGAGGCCCTGGGGGATGTGGAAGTCGTGGAGATCTGAAGGGAAAGGCTGTCCGCGGAAGACACGGAAATTCACGAAAGGCCCGGAATCACTGGATCTGCGCGGCGGGTCCACTTCGACAGGCAGCCAGGCGATTTCCGGGTTTTCTGTGTCCCTTCCTCTGTCTTCCGCGACCAGCCAGTCCCCTAGACTGAAACGGCCCCGGGCAGCGTGAAGATGACGCAGGTTCCCAGGTTTTCCGCGCTTTCAATCCGGATCTCGCCGCCGTGGTTCCGGACGATGTCCCGGCAGATGCTGAGTCCCAGGCCCGTGCCCTTGCCCTCGGGCTTGGTGGTGAACATGGGGCGGAAGACCTGGCCCAGCAGGTCCTGGGGAATGCCCTGCCCCGAATCCTGGAAGCGAAGCTCCCACCAGGGCGCCTCTGGGGTGCTCTCCTCCGAGTTCCGGACCGTGAGCCGGACCTTCCCTCCGGTAGGCATGGCATCGAGGGCGTTGTTCATGAGGTTGAGGAACAGCTGCTCCATCTGCTTGCGATCCACGTTCAGGCTGCAGCCCGGCGGTGCCTCGGCCTCCACGGAGACGCCATGGGCCGCCAGGGTGGGCGTCCAGAGCTGCTCCAGGTCCGCCAGCAGGTCCACGAAGGGCTGAGCCTGCTTGAGCAGCTGGGGCCGGCGGGTGAGATCCAGCAGCCGGCGCACGATGTCACCGACCCGCTGGATCTGGGACCTGATGACCTGGAGGCGCTCCCGGGCCCTTTCCGGCAGGTCCTTCTGCGCATCCAGCAGCTGCAGGTGCCCCGTCATGAGGTTCAGGGGGGTGCCCACCTCGTGGGCGAAGGTGGCCGTCAGCTGGCCGGCCACGGCCAGCCGCTCCTGGGCGCCCAGTTCCTCCCTGAGCAGGGCGTTGCGTTCCACGAGGGCCGCCAGTTCGCGGTTCTTGGCCTGGAGCTCGGACAGGGCGGCGTCGATGCGGCCCTGCAGGTTGGCGTTGAGGCCTCGGATTTCGTAGATGAGGGCTTCGCGCTCCTCGTCGGCCCGCTGGAGCTCGATGGCCATGTCGTTGAAGCGGGTGGCGATGAGGCCCAGCTCGTCGCTGCGGCGCACGGGCACGCGCACGGCGGCCTCGCCCCGCTCCAGCTTCTGCATGGCGATGACCATGGCCTCGATGGGATCGCTGATGAGCACGCGGAGGATGAGCCAGAGCAGGATGAATTCCCCCAGCAGCACACCCGGCAGGGTCCGCAGGGTGCGCTTCAGGTTGTTGTTCCAGACGACCTCCCATCGCTCCAGATCGCAGTAGGCCCGGATGAGGCCGATGGGAGGCTGGCCAGGCTTGTGGGTGCGGATGGGTAGGTAGACCTTCCAGGCCTTTCCAGCAGGCTCAAGGTCCACCAGCTCGGCCTGGGGGCCGGGCAGGGAGAGGTAGGAGCCGATTTCGGGGCCCCATTCGACGAGGGCCTCATCCCCCGAGGACCGGACCAGCTCGACTTCCGAGCCCTTCCCAACCCGCCTGAACACGTCGATCTGGAAGATGCTGCGGTCAGGCCCGGCGATGCTCTCCAGCAGCTGGTCCAGCTTGTCGGGGTTCTTGAAGGTGGGATCGCGCTCCACCACATCTGTCTCCACGGTGCCGGCGGTCTCGATGGTCAGCCTGCGCGAGTAGCTTTCCAGCTCCCGGCGGCTGTTGCGGATGATGGAGTAGGCGACGGCCAGGGTGAGGATGCTGGTCACGAGCCCCAGGAGCACGAAGAGTTTGGCGTGCAGGCTGCGCAGCCAGGCCAGGGGACGGAGCCTGAACCGCCAGAAGCTCATGCCTGGGATCCATCGGCCAGGGAAAGCCCCAGGGCCGGCCGCACCGCCCGGGTAAAGGCGTCCTCACCTTGGCCCTGGGACAGGGCGACGAAGCGGTCAAAGGTCGCGCGGCGGGTTTCGGCCACGTCGGCCAGGAGCTCAAGCACGCCCCCGCAGAGGGTCGGGCGCTCCCGGAGGCGAAGCGACCCTTCCATCTCCCAGAGCAGGGCCTCCAGGGTGGCCAGGTCGTGATGCTCGCCCAGCGTGGTCTGGAGGTCCCGCAGGGCCTTCAGCACCTCTTCCGGCAGTTCAGCGAAGGCGCTCTCCAGGGCTTCCACGGCGTAGCGCAGCTTCTTAATCTTCACGCGGGTCCGGTGGAGGGCGAGGGGATCCTCCTGGAGGGCGAGGCTGGCAAGGCCGCCGAGTGCGGCATGGGCGCGGGGTTCCAGGCAGGCCCAGGCGGCATCCTGGAGGGAGATCGGCTGGAAAGGATGCTGCAGGGTGGGGACCTCCAGCAGCTGACCGAGGTCCGGCAGCCGCAACCGCTCGAGTTCCTTCTGCATGGTCCGGCGGGCCTTGGCGCGGCTTCGGTCCACCAGTTCCAGCAGGTGCTCGAGGACCGCCGCCTGGGTGGGGCTGTGGACCTTTCCGCGATAGACCGCCAGATGGCCGGCGTGGACATCCAGTTCGCGGGGCAGGCCCAGGACGTCGACAAGGCGCTTCAGTGCGCGGCGCTGCCCCTTGTGTCCCGGGTAGGTGTCCGCGTCCACCAGGTCGAGCACCGCGCCCAGGCGGCGGGCAGCCACCCGCACCTGGTGGAGCTGTTCCGGGTCCTCGGTCCAGCGGTCCCTCCCGAGCAGTCCCTGGAGGCGCGTCAAGCGGACCTCGAGGGCGCGATGAAGCAGGATCGCGAGTTCAGCTGGGTGCATCAGATGATTTTAGGGGCCGTTTCGAAATAACCGGGGCATTTCTGGTCGTTTCGTTTTGGCACCGCTTCGGCTCCTCCATGGGGGCTGTGCATCGGTTTCAGGGCGAAGACCTTGACGCAATTCGCAGAGGCGAAAAATTGGCGTAAGCTGGAGGGCTATGGAACACATCCACATCAAGGGCGCTCGCGAGCACAACCTGAAGAACCTCGACCTATCCCTGCCTCGCAATCGGCTGGTGGTGATCACGGGGCTCTCGGGCTCAGGCAAGTCCAGCCTGGCCTTCGACACGCTCTACGCGGAGGGCCAGCGGCGCTACGTGGAGAGCCTCTCGGCCTACGCCCGCCAGTTCCTCGATCAGATGGAAAAGCCTGACGTGGACAGCATCGAGGGGCTCTCCCCGGCCATCTCCATCGAGCAGAAGACCACCAGCAAGAACCCCCGCTCCACGGTGGCCACGGTGACCGAGATCTACGATTACCTGCGGCTGCTGTACGCCCGGACGGGGAAGCCCACCTGTGTGGCCTGCGGTCGGCCCATCGCCAGCCAGACCATCCAGGAAATGGCGGACCAGATCCTCGCCAGACCCGAGGGCACTAGGCTGCAGATCCTGGCGCCGGTGGTGCGCGGCCGGAAGGGCGAGTACAAGCGGCTGCTCCAGGACCTCATGAAGCGCGGCTACATCCGGGCCCGGGTCAATGGCCAGATGCTCGACCTCACGGAGGGCGTCCCGGACCTGGACAAGCAGAAGAAGCACACCCTGGAGGTGGTGATCGACCGCCTGAAGGTGAGCCCCGCGGTCGCGACCCGACTGGCGGACAGCCTGGAGATCGCCTGCAACCTGGCCGAGGGCAGCGCCCTCATCCTTCTGGAGACCGAAACAGGAGCGGAGGGCCCCCGTCCGAAGGATGGCCCAAGGGGCGGCTCTCAGGCGGGGCGCCCGGACGGCACGGAGCAGCTCTTTTCCACCAAGCTGGCCTGCAACAACACGGCGTGCGCGAAGTTCGGCCTGGGCCTCCCTGAGCTGGAGCCCCGCTCCTTCTCCTTCAACAGCCCCTACGGCGCCTGCCCCACCTGCGACGGCCTCGGGTTCAAGCGCCAGTTTGCCGAGGAGCTGATCATCCCGAACCCGGCCCTCTCCATCAACGAGAGCGCCATCCAGGCCAGCGGGTGGAAGAGCGTGAGCGAGGACGGCTGGCGCTCCCAGCTGCTGGACCAGCTGGCCCGCAAGCTGAAGTTCAGCCTCGACACGCCCTGGAAGAAGCTGCCCGCCGACATCCGCCGCCTGCTCCTCCACGGCACCGAGAAGGAGATGCGGTTCACCTACGAAAGCAAGCGGAACCGCTACGACTTCGTCCACCATTTCGAGGGCATCATCGGCAACCTCGATCGCCGCTACCGCGAGACCACCAGCGAGGAGATCCAGGCGGAGCTGGAGGAATCCATGCGGGTCATCCCCTGCGAGGACTGCGGGGGCCGGCGCCTCAAGCCTGAGATCCTGGCCGTGTTCGTGGGCGACCTGCACATTGCCGACGTGGCGGCCCAGAGTGTGCGCGAGGCTCGCCGCTGGTTCACCGATCTCGCCCTGGAAGGCAAGAACGCGGTCATCGCCGAGAAAGTGCTGAAGGAGATCCGCGAGCGGCTGGGGTTTCTCGATGACGTGGGCCTCGGCTACCTCACCCTGGACCGCAGCGCGGCCACCCTGTCCGGCGGCGAGGGCCAGCGCATTCGTCTCGCCACCCAGATCGGCAGCAAGCTCCAGGGCGTGCTCTACGTGCTGGACGAGCCCAGCATCGGCCTGCACCAGCGGGACAACCTGCAGCTCATCCGCACCCTCCAGGAGATGCGCGACCTGGGCAACACGGTGCTGGTGGTGGAGCACGACCTGGAGACCATCCTGGCCGCGGACCACGTGGTGGACATGGGCCCCGGCGCCGGCGAGCACGGCGGCTGGGTGGTGGCCCAGGGCACACCGGACGAGATCAGCCGCACGCCCGGTTCCATCACCGGGGATTTCCTGTCGGGCCGGGACGCCATTCCCGTGCCCAGGACACGCCGCAAGGCCAAGCGCGGGCAGCTGTCCATCCTGGGTGCCGAGGAGAACAACCTCAAGAAGGTGGATGCGGACTTTCCCATCGGACTCTTCACCTGTGTGACCGGCGTCAGCGGATCCGGCAAGAGCACCCTGGTGAACGAGATCCTCTACAAGGCCCTCGCCAACCAGCTGCACCAGGGGGTCCACATCGTAGGGAAACACAGGGCCATCAAGGGCCTCGAGGCCGTGGACAAGGTCATCGACATCGACCAGGCCCCCATCGGCCGCACGCCCCGCAGCAATCCCGCCACCTACACGGGGCTCTTCACACCCCTGCGCGAGCTGTTCGCCCAGCTGCCCGAGAGCAAGGCGCGGGGCTATGCGCCTGGCCGCTACAGCTTCAACGTGAAGGGAGGGCGCTGCGAGAAGTGCGAGGGCGACGGCGTCCTCAAGATCGAGATGCACTTCCTCCCGGACGTCTACGTCACCTGCGAGCAGTGCAAGGGCAAGCGCTACAACCGCGAGACCCTCGAGATCCACTACAAGGGGCACAGCATCTCCGACGTGCTCAACATGACCGTGGAGGAGGCGCTGGGGCTCTTTGCGCCCATCCCCGTGCTGGCCAACAAGCTGCAGACCCTCATGGACGTGGGGCTGGGGTACATCCGCCTGGGCCAGAGCGCCACCACGCTGTCCGGCGGCGAGGCCCAGCGGGTGAAGCTCGGCAAGGAACTGAGCAAGCGGGCCACGGGCCGCACCGTCTACATCCTGGACGAGCCCACCACGGGCCTGCATCTCAAGGACATCCAGAAGCTGCTGGAGGTGGTGAACCGACTGGTGGAGACCGGCAACACCCTCATCGTCATCGAGCACAACCTCGATGTGATCAAGACCGCCGACTGGGTCATCGACCTGGGTCCCGAGGGAGGTGGCGAGGGCGGCCGTATCATTGCCGTGGGCACGCCAGAAGAGGTCGCGAAGAAGAAGGCCAGCGTGACGGGGAAGTACCTGGCGCCTTACCTGAAATAGGCGGCCTGTCATTCGATTGTGGCCCATGGCATGTTCACGCGGCCCTTCCTGGGCCGCGCCCTGCGGGCCATCGCGCTGCGCGCGACGGTGGGCCTCCGCTCCTGCTGCGGCCTCAAGACCCCCGACTGGGTCATCGACCTGGGTCCCGAGGGCGGTGGCGAGGGCGGCCGTATCATTGCCGTGGGCACGCCAGAAGAGGTCGCGAAGAAGAAGGCCAGCGTGACGGGGAAGTACCTGGCCCCCTACCTGAAATAGCGGCTAGGCCTGAAGGTCCACCGTCTGTCCCAGGCCGCCGGCCTGGCTGACCATCCGGGCCAAGTCGGCACCTTGCTGGGCCATGAGGTCCACGGTCTTCTTGAGCATGGCGATGGACACGTCTCCCTGGACCTTGGCCTGGGTCTGGGCAATGGTGCTGGCGGCGAGGGGATCCACGGGGGCCTCAATGCGGCTCTATCGGACGTGCGGCTTCCGGACTTGAGTGGCCCGGAGCAGGGCGGCAGCGTCCTGGATGGGGCCCTTGGCTGCGGTGGCGGCCCGGTTCTCCTCGGCGATGGCTTCGAAGACCTCCCGGCGGTGGACCTGGACGCTTCGGGGGGCCTTGATGCCCAGCCGCACGCCATCCTTGGTGATGCCGAGGACGATGACTTCGACCTCTCCACCGATGACGATGGACTGTTCCGGTTTCCGGGTGATGACGAGCATCTAGGCAGGCTAACAGACTCGTTCAGTCCTGGACGATGATCGGGAACCGCAGGGGGAACTTGTCGGCATTCAGGACGATCTGGAACCCGATTCGGGTCTTGACGTTGATGACCAGGGGCCCCGCCAGATTGGTGGTCATCTTCCGGGGATCCTCGGGGATCACCACCATGGTGAGGATCAGCGCATCCTTTGGCGATTCGAGATGGAGGGCCTGGGCCTCCTCCTCGCCCAGGGGCACATCGTAGTCCTTCTTGACACAGGCCGGATCCACACAGACGAAAGAGACCTCCCGGGTCTCGGTGGACTGGAGGAACTTCAGGGGATAGCTGTCTTTAGGTTCGAAAAGATTGAACAGGGTCAGATTGGGGAAACCCACCAGGCCCTTGGGAAAGGTCAGGAGCGCACCGCCTTCGGGAAAGGGGCTGGTGCCGGGTGGAGTGGCAGGATCAGGTGTCATGGTCGTCCCGGGTTGTTCCAGATCAATCCATCGGAGGATTCAGGTTCTTCCTGAGTTTCATGCGCCCCCTCGCTGAAGACCTCCCACAGGGCGTCCAGGCGCTTGCGGCGGAACCGGGGGTTGGGGATGGTCCGCTCCAAGGCCTCCTTCGTGGCCGGGGGATGGGCCAGCCGGGCCATGAGCCAGCGGTTGCCCAGCTCCATGACGGCCCCTACATCGCCTTCATTGCCCCAGGCCCAGCGGTAGGCCGTGAGCTTCATGGCCCGGGCCACAGCCAAGTCCCCCAGGTGCCTCACCTTGTCGACCACGGGGTCATGCTTGGGGGGCGTGTAGGCGCGGATCCGCTTCAGCAGGTGCCGCATCTCCTTCGGAAGGCTGGCCAGGCGGGGCCCGATCTCGGGATGGTCCCGGTGGGCGTCGCACTCGTCGGCCAGGATCCGCAGCAACGGGAGCAGCAGGGCCGCGTCCCGGCTGGCGTAGCTGATCTGGGCTTCGCGCAGGGGGCGCACCATCCAGTTGGAGTCCTGTTCCTCCTTCGGGATGTCGAGACCCAGCTTGAGCTTGGCCATGGTCTTGAGGCCCGGCTGGGGATAGCCCAGGGCCCTGGAGAGCAGCATGGTGTCGAAGATGCTATTGGGCACCACGTCGTAGAGGCGCTTGAAGACGATGCCGTCTCCGGAAAAATCGTGGACGATCCAGGGCACCTGGGCCATGGCCTGCAGGGCGGGCCGCATGAGCTCCTCCAGCGGCAGCGGATCCACCAGCCAAGCCTGGTCGTGGGTGGCCACCTGCATGAGCGCCAGCACGCAGTGGTGCATGCCCGTGAGACTGCATTCGATGTCCACGGACAGCACGCCGGCCGCGTGCCAGAGGGGGAGGGCCTCCTGCAGCTTTTCCGGCGTGTCCACATAGGTCGTGGGAAGGTCGAAGTGGTCGAGCACCATGCCCTCAGTGTGCCGCAGAATGGCCTCAAGTATCCTGGGGACTCCGCAGGAATTCGAGGTACGCCATGAACCGACCGCTCTTCTGGACCACCTTCGGCACGGTGTTCCTGGCCGAAGTGGGGGACAAGACCCAGCTCGCGGCCATGACTGCCACCGTGCGCAGCGGCAAAGTCTGGACGGTGTTCCTCGCGGCCAGCGCTGCCCTCGTCTGCGCCACGGCCATCGGAGTGGCCCTGGGCGAAGTGGTCTTCAGGCACATCCCCGAGCACGCCATCCGATGGGTGGCCGGGACGGCCTTCATTTCGGTGGGGTTGTGGGTCCTGGTCAAGGGGTGACCCACCTCTTCTATGACGGCGCTTGCGGCCTCTGCTGCGGCATGGTGCGCTTCGTCTCCAAACGGGTCACCTCCCGTCCGATCCAGTTCGCCCCCCTGGGCGGAGCGACCTTCGGGCGCCTGATTCCGCCAGCCCGGCGGACCGGGCTCCCCGACAGCCTCGTGGTGCTCACGGCCGAGGGAGCGCTGCTGGTCCGGTCTGGCGCCGTGATCCATCTGCTCCGGCAGATGGGGCCCATCGGGCGACTGGCTGGCGGCCTGCTGGCCTGGTTCCCGGCCCGCCCGCGGGACTGGGCCTACGATCTGGTGGCCCGCATGCGGCCCGTGGGACGGGCCTGCCCCAGGGCAGTTGCCCCGGGCGATTCAAGGTTTAGACCATAGAAATAAAAAAATGTCACAATGGTGCACGAGGTCGCACCGAAAAAGGCAACAACAGCACGTCGGTCCTGCCCCGGTCTTCGGGAAGGCCATGTCCTGTTCCATCACCGGGGCCGCTGCGCGGCCCCTGATGCGGCCCTGGCCGCGCGGAGGATTCATGTTCACGAAGCTCATCGGTGCCGCCACCCTGTTCGCGGCGGGTTCGCTCATGGCGGGCGGTTCCACTGCCCTCGGCGCCTCACCGGTCCAGTCCTTCAATGCCGATACGGTTCTCGCCGGGACCGGGGGCTGCGGCTCCCAGGATCCCAAGGACGAGGCCAAGGCCCCCGCCAAGGCCAAGGATGGCAAGGCCAAGGACGGTTCTTGCGGCAAGGGTTCCTGTGGCAGCAAGGACGTGAAGAAGGGCTCCAAGGACGGCTCCTGCGGCAGCAAGGATGCCAAGAAGGACAAGAAGGAGGGCTCCTGCGGGAAGGACAAGAAGGAGGCCTCCTGCGGGGCCAGCAAGAAATAGGCGAAGGGGGAGCATCTCATGGGTCAGGGCAGGTTCACCGGAGTGGGGGTTGGGCTGCGCCGCCCGCACCTCGAGCAGGTCGCGGGGAGGGAGGACCATGGGGTCCCCTTCTGGGAGACCTGTCCTGAGAACGTCATCGGGGAGGGCGGCCGTTTCCACCGGATGACCCGCGCCATCCTCGAACGGGAGCCGATCCTCACCCATGGTCTGGCCATGTCCGTGGGCGGCTTCGACCCCTGGGACGAGGCCTACCTCCAGGACCTGGGGGAATTCATCCTCCACAGCGGGACGCCCTGGCATTCGGAGCACCTCTGCTTCACGTCCGTGGACGGCAGCTGCCTCCACGAGCTCCTCCCCATCCCCTTCACCCGGGAGGCCCTGCGGCACACGATCACGCGGGTGAGGGGGCTCCAGTCCCGGCTGCCGGTCCCGCTGCTGCTGGAGAACATCACCTACTACGCCGAGCTGGGGAATGCCGAAATGGATGAGGCGGACTTCGTATCGGCGGTGCTGGAGGGGGCGGATGTGGGCTGGCTCCTGGACGTGAACAACGTCTACGTCAACGCCCTGAACTTCGGCTTCGACCCCAAGGAATGGTTGTCGCGGATGCCCCTGGAGCGCGTCGCCCAGCTCCACATCGCCGGCCACAGGAAATTCGGCGACCTCACCATCGATACTCACGGCGCGGACGTCATCGACCCCGTCATCGACCTGATGCAATGGACCCTCGCCCGGCTGGGGCGGCCCGTACCGGTGCTCCTCGAACGGGACAACCACATTCCCGCCCTCGACGCACTCCTGGCCGAGCGGGCCCGCCTCCAGCGGGCCTATGACGCCGCCCTGGCCCTCTGTGAGGTCCGCCATGCATGAATCCAGGACCCTTCGCTTGCAGCGGGCCATGGGCGCCCTGGTGCTGGATGGGGATGAAGCCGCCATCGAGGCCGATCCCGGGCGGGTGGCCCGGCGCCATGACCTCCCCGGCGCGGACCAGCGGGCCTTCCGGGACCAGGTCCTGGGGATGCTGACCTATCGCGAGCTGGCCCGGGCCAGCCTCATCGAACCGCTGGAGACCATGTTTCCGGTGCTGAAGGCCCTCCTCGAGGGGACTGAATCCTGGGAGCCCTGCGTTCAGGCCTTCCTGGATGCGCGGATGGTGCGGAGTTCCCAGTACCGGGACATTGCAGCGGCCTTTCTCGGTTGGCTTGCCACGTCACGGTGGGGCCTTGAACGTTGGCCCTTCCTCCTGGAGCTTGCCCATGCGGAGATCCTGGAGACGCTGGTGGCCCGCTTTCCCGACTCTGACCCCATCGAAGGGCTCCATCCGGATCCCGGGCCCGCGGATTTCGTGGTGCTGGACCCTGCGACCCAGGTCGTGACCTACACCCACGCGGTGCATCGCGCCTGCGTGGAGGCGCCCAGTCCCGAGCCCCGTCCCACCCACCTCCTGGCCTTTCGCGATGAAGCCGGCCTGGCCCGGCTCATGGAGCTCACGGCCGCCACGGCCGCCCTGCTGGTGCGGGCCCAGTCGCAGCCCTTGGCGGAAGCCGCGGCGGCCCTGGACATTCCTGACCCTGCGGAGTTGACGAGGCTGTTCCAGGACCTTCGACGCGAGGGTGCCATTGCCGGGTTCCAGGCCACCCCACCTTTCACGAGTTGAATCCGAGGTTCCCATGCTCCTGCGTTCCCTCCTGCCGGCCCTGGTGCTGGTGCTTCCCCTCATGGCCCAGCCCCGGGTCTTCCGCGTGGACGGCAACCACACGGTGCTCGGCTTCAAGGCCTCGACCCTGCTCTTCGATGTGCCCGGCCGGTTCACCCGGTACAAGGTGGAAATCCAGGGCGACCCCGCCGTTCCCGAGAACGCCACGGTCCAGATCGCCATTGATGCAGGGTCCATCAGCACGGCCATCCAGGCCCGCGACGAGCACCTCCGGTCCGCGGACTTCTTCGATGTCGCCAAGTACCCGAAGATCACCTTCACCGCGCGGGAAGTTCACAGAACCGGCGATCAGGTACACGTGAAGGGAGCCCTGACCATGCACGGCATCACCCGGGACCTGGACCTCACCTTCCAGGCCGCCGAGGGCATGAACGGGGCGGGTGTCCCCACCTGGTCCTACCGGGCCACGCTGCCATTGGACCGCCTGGAATACGGCATCGGCGCGGACAGCGTGGCGGCCAAGATCAGCCTGAAGCGCCCGGTGGAACTGGACCTTCTGCTGGTGGGATTCTTCGAAGAGCCGCCGGCCCCTGCCAAGCCGGCCAAGACGCGACCGCCCTCGGGCCCCGCCAGGAAGTAGGGCTTGCCCGGGGAGATGGTCGCCGCGGACACTGACAGCGGCATGACGGAAGCCTCCTCGAACGAATCCCAACTGATCAAGCAGGCCGCGGCCGGTGACTCGGATGCCTTTGGCGCGCTCGTCCAGCCCCATCTCGCGCTCTTCCACAACGGGATCCAGCGCATCCTGGGCAACACGGCCGACACGCAGGACGCGCTCCAGGACGCCCTCATGAGCATCCACCGCGACCTGCCCCGTTTCGAAGGGCGCAGCCGATTCAGCAGCTGGGGCTACAGGATCTGCCTGAATGCGGCCCTGATGGTGCGGCGAAGCCGCATCCGGATCCACGACATGGAGCGCTCCGACGCCCTGGCCATCGGCCCCTTCAACGACCGGGGGCACCACCTGGAGCCGGAGCATCTGCCCGAGTGGCAGGTCGAGGCCCAGGCCCACGACCTCGTCGAGCGGCAGGAAATGCGGGAGTGCCTGGTCCGGGCCCTCGATGAGCTGCCGGATTCCCACCGGATCGTGTTCGTGCTGAAGGATCTCGAGGACTGGGAGACCGAGGACATTGCCCGGCACCTCCAGGTGGCCTCAGGCACCGTCCGCCAGCGGCTCCACCGTTCCCGGGCCCTGCTCCAGGCCCGCCTCCGCACCTTCGTCCTGGGAGGGCGCTCATGACACTCCTGCCCTCCTGCAAAGACGTCCAGACCCATCTCACCGAGTACGCCGAAGGCTCGCTGCCCCTGGGCCGAAGAATCGGCATCTGGATCCACCTTCGTTTGTGCAAGGCCTGCGCGGGCTTCCTCCGCGGCATGAGGGCCCTGCCTGGCCTGGCCAAGCGGGCCCTCGCCCCGCCGAAGGAGACGCCCGAGGCGGCGGTGAAAGCCCTGGCGGACGTGCAGGGAATGTTGTCCCGGCGTCCAAAGGTCTAGGCACGCTTCAGGGTCAGGATCGCGATCTCCGGTGGGGCCGCGATCCGGATGGGCAGGCCCACCACCCCGAGCCCGCGGCTCACGTAGAGCAGATCGTCGCCGTCCCGATAGAGGCCCTCCGTGCGGGGGCCAAGCAGGCGGGCGCTGTTGAAACCCGGGATGGGGTTGATCTGGCCCCCGTGGGTATGGCCCGAGAGCGTCAGCCGGGCCCCGGCCGCCAGGGCCTGGTCCCATTCGCTGGGCCGGTGGTTCATGCAGATCCGGAAGGCCTCGGCGGGGAGGTCGCGGGCCGCCTCGGCAGGCCTGGGCCCGGGGCCGAACACCAGGCGGCGGAAGCGTCCGTTGCTGGCCATGGGATCCTGCAGCCCCATGAGCGCCAGGGTGCTCCCGTTCCGCTGGACCAGGGCCGCCGTGTTCTCCAGGCACCGGAAGCCCTCGCGCTCCAGGTCCCGCCAGATGGGGCGGGGGTCATCGAAGTAATCGTGGTTGCCCAGTACGGCGAAGCGGCCCAGGGGTGGCAGAAACCCCCGGAAGGCCTCGAGCAGGGGTGCGAGCTCCTCGGGCCGACTGTCCACCAGGTCCCCCGTGATCACCAGGAGATCTGGCCGCTCGCGCTCCGTCAGCCACCGCCAGCGGCGCAGGGGCTCCGGGCCGACGAGGGGCCCAGCGTGCAGGTCGCTGAGGTGGGCCAGGCGGAGTCCGTCCAGGCCGAGGGGCAGGTCGGGGAAGGCCAGCGTCCTTCGGGTGATCCCCGGCTCTCCATAGGCCTCGCGGCCGCCCGCCACGGTGAAGGCCGCGGCACCTCCGGTGCTCACCAGGGCGGCCGTGCGGAGGAAGGCCCGGCGCCCGGGATCCTCGGCCGCCTCCTCTTCGGCCTCCGAATCTGTGGCGAAGGGCATCTCGCGATGGAAGATCCGCCAGGACCCCTCGGCCAGCATGGCGATGAGCAGGTGCAGGACGGTGAAGGCCTGGAAATAGAAAGCCGCCCTGGCGGGGGTCTGCACCAGGGCCAGGGCGCCATGGCCGCCCAGGCCGGCAATGCGCATGCCCGCGAAGACCACCAGGGGCACATGCAGGAGGCCGAGGCCCCAGGGAAGGGCCCGGTGGGTCGTTCCAGGGAGCTCCAACCTCAGCAGGCGCAGGTGGAACCACTGGACGAGGAAGACGAGAATGAGGGTGATGAGGAAGGGCATGGGCTTCCTGTCCAGGGTCAGGGTCTTAGGATCAGGCTCAGGGTCCCGATGGTGCGGCCCGCCATCACACCATCCATCGGACGGTGCAGGCCCAGCGTGAAGGACAGGTTGCCCGCGAGGCGGCGGAGCACGTCCATGGGGAGGCCCAGCTGGCGGCTGTCGAGCTCCAGCCCCCCCACCCGCTGGGAGGCCGGTCGGGGCGAGGCCTGGTCCCAGACCGCCAAGTACTCCACATAGGCCTTCACAATGCCCAGGCCCAGGTCGCCCCGAAGGGTCTGGAGGCGGTTCCCGGTCGCCAGGAAGGCCGGAAGGGCGGGCTGGGCGACGAGGTTGGCGTCCAGGGCGGAGGGCACCAGCGAGGTGAGCACCCCCCCGAGGCGGAAGCGGTCCATGGTCGTGGGGCTGCCGTCGAGGCGGCCCTCCTCGGCGCGGACCGTGACCGGGATCCAGGGATTGATCCAGCCGACGCTGAGGCTCAGTCGGGCGAGGGCCCAACTGGAGCCGCTGGTCCGTCCCTGGTAGGCCTGGAGGCTCGTGGAGCCTTGAATCCCCTCGCCATCCCAGCTCCACAGGTTTCCCAGGGCGGCCGCCCCGCCGAGGAGCGAGCGGGTGAGAGCCCCGTCGGCGACGGGTCGGATCTGCTCGAAGGCAGCCGCGGGTCGTAGATCGAGCCAAGGCCTGGCCTGATCCCGGTACTCGAAGGCGAGTTGCGCCCCCCGGCGCTCCCGATCGAAACCTGGCACGGGAAGAAATTCCTGGCGGGAGGGGTATTCCAGCGAGGAGAACACCTGGAGGGAAGGCGCCCAGCTCCAGCCCCGCCACGCCAGTCCGAGGGTGCCGCCCCGGGGGCCGCTGGCCTCACCGAGGCCCGCCAGGACCTGCCAGTTCAGGCGGCCCAGGATGTCGTTGCCGCCGCCACCGACCTGGTAGCTCCGGCTCGAGGGGGTGTCGCTCATGGCGAAGAGGGAAAAGGTCTCGTGCGTTTCACCCAGCCGATAGGGATGGGGCTCGACGGGAACCGGCGGGGGCAGGGGATCGGGCTCATCGGCCGTGGGCAGCACCAGATCCTTCACCAGGGCTGTCGGATCCCGCGGCAGCCGTCTCGCCTCCAGGGGCGGCAGGCTGGTGTCCAGCTTCCGGATCTGCAGGCCGGTGGCGCCGAGCTGGGTGTAGAAGATCCACTTCCCGTCGGGCGTCGCAACGGGATTCCAGGCGGCGGCCAGGGTGCGCGTGAGGGGGCTCCCCTGCCCGTCGACGAGATTCCAGATCCCGTCCACTTCCTTCCAGGAAAGGCCTCCCGGAATCGCGGGTATTGACGCGGCCGGGGGAGAGGCCGGGGTTCCGCCCGGATGCCACAGCCTGGGATGGGGTCGCAGGACGCCTTCTGAATCAGGCAGGCGCAGCTGGTAGGCCACGGTGCCGGACGAAGTCCACCGGGGCTTCCAGGGCAGGGCACCATCGATGGGGCCCAGGCGGCGGGTGGGCGGCCGTGCTAGGGACAGGGGGGGGTGATCCGGTGGCTCGCCGGGGTCCGCGGCGGCGGGCCTGGACGGTCCGGTGGCCCCGGGGCTCAGGTCCCACACATAGAGTCCGGGTTTCTTGGGATCCAGGACCCGGGCCAGGAGCTTCGAGCCGTCCGGACTGAGGGCCAGGTCCGTGGCCCAGCCCTGCAGCTGGGTGAACGGCTCCCCTTCGCGCACTCCTTCGGCCCGCACGCGGCGCTCAAGCTCGAGGGCCGTGTGGGTCAGCTCGGCGCAGAAGCGCTGATAGCCTTCCCTGGGACCGAAGCCGAAGGTGGCCTGGAAGGACGCCTCGAAGTCGCGCCTGCCGGCCATGTGCGTCCACAGGGTCTGGAAGATTTTCGGGTCACCGGACTTGGTCTCCAGCCACTCCAGGTAGGCACTGCCCCCCAGGTAGGCCATGCTGCCCCCCAGGAACCCATTCGTGCCACTCAGGGCCTCGTAGGCGGGGAGCCTGCCTTCGATGGCCCACTGGCGCAGCACCGAGGCGCGGATGGCGCTGTGGGGGCGGCCGCTGCCGGTGAGCCGGCCCTCGAGGAGGGTGGCGTAGCCCTCGATGACCCACCGTGGGGATTTCAGGACCAAGGGGCCCGCGCCGATCCAGCGGTCCCACAGACTGGGTTTGCGGGCCGGACGCAGCAGGTGATGCATGTGCCCCAGTTCATGGGCGAGGAGCAGCTCGGCCCAGCCGTGATGGTGGCCGATGACCGAGTCCGGATCCGGCTCGGTCTTCCACAGCACCACGTGCGGCCGCTCGAGGAACGGGAGGGCCATGCCGTTCGCCTCCAGGACGGGGTCGAGGATGAGGATGTCGATGGGCTTCTCGTACACGAATCCAACCAGCCCCAGATACCGGGCGTGGATGCCCTCCACCCGCCCCGCCACGTCGCGGCCGAAGGCCCCGAAGGCCCTCGGGCAGTGGATGCGGTAGTGCGCGGTGGTGAAGGTGATCCAGGCGGCGTCCGGGGCCTGGGTGCGCGGCGCGGCCTGGATCAGGGCCGACGGCAAGAGGAGGCACGCGATGAAGGATCGGGGAAGCATGACTCCAGTTTGACCAGGGTGTGATTCGCAGCACTTTATGAGATTGATTCTCAAAATTTCAGTTGAAATTCGGGAACAGATCAGTGAGACTGATTCTCATGATCATTATGCTCTCGTTTCTTGTGGTCTGCTCCTGCCTGGCCCCGCAGGCATCCAGCCCCGCCCCGGCGACCCTGGATCGAACCCTGCTTGCCATGGGGACTGAGCTTCGCCTGCACTTGGAGGGCAGCCGGAACCTGGGGCAGGCCTCGGAAGGGGCCCTGGCTGAAGGGGCCCGGATCGAGGCGGCCTGCTCGACCTGGAACCCCGCCTCGGACTGGAGCCGGCTCAATGCGGCCCAGGGGTCCCCGGTGCCCCTGGCAAAGGAGTGGATCGACCTGCTGGGCCAGATCCAGACCTGGACCCGGCGGACCGAGGGCGCCTTCGACCCCGTGCTGATGGCCCTCATCCAGGCCTGGGGTACGCGGGAGGGGGGGCGGATGCCGGGACCCGAGACCCTGGCGGAAGCCCGCAGGGCCTCCGGATCAGCGCTGCTGGTCCTGGACAAGGGCCATGGCACCGCCCAGCTCCTGCATCCTGGGGCCGGGGTCGAGGAAGGGGGCTTCCTCAAGGGCTATGCCCTGGACTCCATGCGAAAGGTCGCGGGCGTTCCTGTGGGCTGGATGGATTTCGGGGGGCAGATCCTGGTCTGGGGAAGGCCCCTGGCGGTCCAGGTCGCCGACCCGAAGGACCGCCTCCTCCCGCGTTGCACCCTGGTCTTGAGGGAGGCCTCCCTCTCCTGCAGCGGCACCTCGGAACGGGGGAGGCATATCCTGGATCCGCGCAGCGGGGAGCCCTGCCCGGCCTGGGGCGGCACCGCGGTGGTGGCGTCCGACGGCCTTTCGGCGGATGTCTTGTCCACGGCGTTGTACGTGCTGGGACCGATCCGGGGATTTGCCTGGGCTGAGCGCCATGAGGTCGCTGCGGCCTTTCTTCTCAACGATGGCGAGATCCGGATGACCCGGGCCTTCCTGTCCCTCCACCCCACCTTGATCCCCCGGGAGAACCGATGAACTGGATCCTCACCTCCCTCGCCGGTGCCTTGCTTGGGGCTTCTTTGGCGGCCCAGCAACCGTCCGAGACCGACAAGCGCGTGACGGAGTTGGAACGCCGTTTGGAGGCTCTGTCCCGCCAGCTGGAGCAGCAGCAGACGGGCAGTGCGCCTCCCGTGCTCGGGGGGGACGCGGGCAGCTACGGGCTGGGGGCCGCGGCGAGCAAGGTCTATTCAGCCCCGGTCGGCGTATCCATCGGCGGCTATGGGGAGTTCCTGTACCAGAATTTCGACGGGAAGCTGCAGAACGGCGGCTACGCGCCCCAGAACAACTCGATCGATACGCTCCGCGCGGTGTTCTATTTCGGGTACCACTTTAATGACTGGATCGTTTTCAACAGCGAGGTGGAATTCGAGCACAGCGGTTATTCCGACGCCCACCCCGAAGGGGAAGCCATTGTCGAATTCGCCTACCTGGACTTCCTGATCCGGAAGGAACTCAACGTGCGGGCGGGGCAGCTGCTGCTGCCGATCGGCTTCACCAACGAGATCCACGAGCCGCCCGCGGTGCTCAGCGCCGCCCGCCCTTTCGTGGAGCGGGAGGGGGGCATCATCCCCACCACCTGGCACGAGAACGGGGTGGGACTTCATGGCGAGCTGCCGGGCAATCTCGATTACCGCCTCTACGTGGTCGACGGACTGAACGCGGCCAACTTCGACGCGGGCGGCATCAGCGATGGCCGCCAGGATGGCAACCTGGCCAACGCCGAGCGCTTCGCCCTGACGGGGCGGCTGGATTGGCATCCCCTGCTGGGGAGCACCCTCGGGTTCAGCTTCTACCGGGGCAACAGCGTGGTCGAAGCCCCTTACCAGGCGCCCATCAGTGCCACCACCATTCCGACCACCCTCGGGGAGGTCCACGGGGAGTACCGGACCCAGGGCTGGCAGTTCAGGGCCCTCTACGTCCGCACCACCCTCGGCCAGGCCGGAATCGAAAGCCTCGGCCCCTCCGCGGAGGCCTACACGGTGGGCACACGTCAATGGGGCGGTTATCTGGAGGCGGGCTACGACCTGCTGAGTCGCACTGGCACGCGCCAGGCCCTCATCCCCTTCCTGCGCTGGGAGCGCCTCAACCTCCAGCAGCAGGTGGCCGCCGGGGTCCTGGCCGATCCTGCCAATGACCAGACGGTGCTGACCACGGGCCTGAGCTGGAAGCCCCTCCCCCAGGTGGCCGTGAAGGCCGACTGTTCCCAGATCCGCAATGGCGCGCGCACCGGACGCAACCAGTGGGACCTGGCCCTGGGCTACGAATTTTGAGCCTCGAATGAACGCCCGTTGAGGTCCTCCATGCTTCGGATCCTGGTCCTCCTCCTCCTTTCTCTGCCGCTCGCCGCGGCCCTGCCCTCCTCCCAGGAGGCCCTGGCCTTGACCTTCCCGGAGGCGCAGCTGGTGCGTAGGGAGCACATTCTCAGTGAGCCGCAGGCCGACCGGGTGAAGGCCCTCAGCCAGGGCGACCTGGCGGGCCGCTGGATCGTGGCCTACGAGGCCAGGCGCAGTGGTCGTCTGGTGGGCGTGGGATTCTTCGATACGCACCGGGTGCGCACCTTGAATGAAACCCTGCTGGTGGCGATTTCACCCGTGGGCCGCATCCTGCGGGTGGAGGCCGTGGCCTTTCGCGAACCTGCCGAGTACATGGCGAACGAAGCCTGGACCAAGCAGTTCGACGGGAGGGCGCTGGATGCCCAGCTCAGCCTCAGGGGGTCCATCCACCCGCTGTCCGGGGCCACCCTCACGGCCCATGCCATGACGGATGCGGCCCGCCGCTGCTTGGCCCTCCACCGGGTGCTCTACGGGGAGGCGAAATGAGCCCCCTGGAACGCTGGTGCCTGCACGCCGCCGCGCTCGCCACCGCGGGCACGGGCCTGATGGACGGCCTGCTCCGCTGGTTCGGCGAGCGTCCCGGGGAATTCGGACCCGAGGTCCACCCCTGGCTGGGGACGGCCCAGCACCTGCACATCCTCGTGGCGCCGATCCTGGTGTTCACCCTGGGCATGATGGTGCGCGGCCACCTGTGGTCCCGCCTCCAGGCCGGAAGAGAAGGCCGGCGCACAGGGCTGGGCACGGCCCTCCTCATCGCCCCCATGGTGCTCAGTGGGGCCGGCATCCAGGTGGCGACCAGCCTCGCCGGGCGCAGTGGCCTGGCCTGGGCCCACGGGGTCGCCTCGGGCGCCTTCCTCCTGGCCTATGTGGGGCACCTCGCCCTCCGGGGCTGGCGGCCCGGCCGGGCCAGGCTGTCGCCTCGGCTGCAGCGCCAACAGGGGACGGTCGATAGCTGATAGCGTCTTAGCCATGTCTCGCATCCGCATCCTGCCCGACCAGGTGGCGAACCAGATCGCCGCAGGGGAGGTGGTGGAACGGCCCTCCTCCGTGCTGAAGGAACTGGTGGAGAACAGCCTGGACGCTGGGGCACGCCACATCGACCTGGCCTGGGAGGAGGGGGGCAAGCGCCTGCTGGAAGTGGCCGACGATGGATCGGGCATGGCCCGGGACGAGCTGTATCTGGCCCTGGAACGCCATGCCACCAGCAAGGTGCGCACGGCGGAGGACCTGGGCCATCTGGGGACCTTCGGATTCCGGGGGGAGGCCCTGCCCAGCATCGCCAGCGTGAGCCGCTTCGACCTGGTCAGTGCCGAGGCCGATGGCGCGGGCCACCGCCTGCGCAGCGAATTCGGGATCATCAAGGAGGTCGCACCCGTGTCCCGCAGCCGGGGCACCTCGGTCACGGTCCGGGATCTCTTCGCCCAGATGCCGGCCCGGCGCCGCTTCCTCAAATCCACCGATACAGAACACGCCCAGCTATGGGGGTCCGCGGCCCGCCTCGCCCTGAGTTCCCCAGGCGTCCACTGGACCATCCGCCCGGACCGGGGGGCGCCGCTGGTGCTGCCTCCCGTGGCGGACGCCGGCGAGCGGCTGGCACCCCTCCTGGGCGAGAAGATGGGGCGCCTGGTGCCCTTCGTGAATGGCGAGCTTCCATGGCGCCTGCGGGGCTTTGTCTCCCCGCCGGACCTCAGCTTCCGGGACCGGAACCACCTCTACCTCTTCGTGAACGGGCGGGCCGTGCGGGACCGCCTGCTGCTGGCCGCCCTGTCCGAAGCCTGGTCCGGCACCTTCGCCAAGGGCTCCTACCCGGCGGCCCTGCTCTTCCTGGAACTGCCGCCGGAGGCGGTGGATGTGAACGTGCATCCCACCAAAGCCGAGGTCCGCTTCCGCGAGCCCCAGCGGGTCTTCGCCTGGGTGCGGGGCGGCGCCGAGGAGGCCTGGGCGAAGCTTCGGGGCGGCCTGGCCTCGGTCCTGGAACTGCCCCCCAAGCCCCTGGAGGCCGAGTTCGACCTGGACCCCTCCCGCCGGGCCACGGCCCAGCATCCGCGGCTCTGGTCGGATCACTCCGGCGGGGCCCTGGGTGCCTACCAGGCCCTGGCCGACACGTTTACCACCAGGCCCCTGGAGGCGGCCTACCCCTTCGAGGCTGAACCTTCCCAGGTGGCCGAGGGGGCCGGTCACCCGCCTGAGGTCCGGTACATCGGCACCTTCGAGCGGACCTACCTGCTGGCGGAGATTCGCGGTGACCGGGGTCCCGAACTATGGATCGTGGACCAGCACGTGGCCCACGAGCGGGTACTCTTCGAGCGGCTCTTCCTGCGGCGGCACCGGCCCGCCATTCAACCGCTGCTGCCGCCCCAGGTCGTTCGGGTGGGCCCCGAGGCCCTGGCCCGCCTGCTGCCCTTCCTGCCCGAACTGGAGACCGCCGGGGTGGAGGCCGAGCCCTTCGGAGGCGATGCCTTGGTGGTGCGCGGGCTGCCGGACTTTCTCATGGACCGGGACCCCCAGGCCCTGGTGGAGGATCTGGCGGCCCGTCTGGAGCGGGAGGGCCGGGTGGATCTCGACACCTTCCGCCGGGATCTCAATGCCGAGCTGGCCTGCCGCGCCGCCATCAAGAAACACCACGCCCTGCCGCCGGAACTGGCCCTCAGGCTCATCCAGGACCTGCTTTCCTGCGAGGTGCCGAACACCTGTCCCCACGGCCGCCCCATCCTCAAGAAACTCACCCTCGAGGATCTGGAGAGGAGCTTCGGGCGCCGAATGTAGGGAGTACCCGGAGATTTCAGGACCGGCTGAGAATCCGCTCCGCCACCAGGTCTACGCCCAGCCGTTTGGCGGTGGCATAGAGGGCGGGGCGGGCCAGGCCCAAGGCCTGGGCCGCGTCGGCAATGCGGAAGCCGCAGGCCTGGAGGGTGTCCAGCAGGAGGCGGCGCTGAAAGACACGGGTGGCCTCATCCCAGGTGCGGGACCGGGGAACCGGGGCATCCAGTTCGGGGAAGTGGCTGGGTTTCAGGAGGCCATCCTCGCAGCGCAGAATGGCGCGTTCGAGGGCGTGGAGCAGTTCGCGTACGTTGCCGGTCCAGGGCAGCCTCGAGAGGGCCTGGGGCAGGCCCGGAGCCAGGGCGGGGACCGGCCGCTTGGCGGCCAGCGCGGCCCGTACCGCGAGGGGTGGAAGGAGGAAGGGGAATTCATGGCGGCGGTCTGACAGAGAGGGCAGCCGCAGGACTGCGCCCTGGAGCCGGAACAGCAGATCCCGGCGGAAGGATCCGGCCGCGACCAGGTCCTCCAGCTCCCGGTGGGTGGCCGCAATGAACCGGACGTCCACCTTCACGGAATGATCCGACCCCACACGGCGGATCTCGCGCTCCTGGAGCACCCGGAGCAGCATGGATTGGAGGCGCGGCGAGAGGTCCGCCACCTCGTCGAGGAAGAGGGTGCCCCCCCGGGAGGACTCGATGGCCCCGGGGCGGTCCCGGTGTGCGTCCGTGAAGGCGCCCTTGGCGTGCCCGAAGAGTTCGGACTCCAGGATCCCCTCTGCAAAGGCGGAACAGTTCACCGGGACCAGGGGGCCGGAGCGGCCGGATCGCCGATGCACCTCCTCGGCTGCCAGTTCCTTGCCGCTCCCCGTCGGGCCCAGGATGAGCACCGGCAGGTCCGAGTCCGCCACCCGGTCGAGTTCGCGCAGGACGGTGGCCATGGGTTCACTGCCATCGGTGAGAAGCGGGCCCGAGTCGACGGGCGATGCGGCGGGTCGTCGCGCACGGATCCGGGCCAGCCACGGGGCGATGAGCAGTGGCTCCAGAGGTTCCAGAGGCGGTGCCTCCGGAGCGGCCCCCAGCAACACCGTCCCCACGGAACAGCCCTCCCAGATCAGGGGATGCCCTCGCCAGAGCCACTCGCCATGCAGAAAGGGCGCCAGGGCACCGTCCCTGGCCAGGCGGCTGAGGGCACCCTCCGGTGGCGGCGTCCCGGCGCCCAGGGAATGAAGCCTGCCTTCCTCCTCCCAGGCGATCCAGGTGGGTGTGTCCCGCCGGGCCAGCCAATCCTTGAACAGCAGGGTCGGCGCCGGGTTCTGGTCCGCCCCGGGCTGGGGCCAGAGGGCTCCGAGGCGGCGCTGATGGCGCGGCGAGGCCGCCCGGTCCGCGATGGACTGGAGGTCGAGCAGCCTTCTGGCCGTGCGCTGGCCGGGCAAGCGCTCGAGGACCTGCAGTCCCAGTTCGAGGCGCATGACCTGGGTAGGGCAGTCCCGCCAGGCGGACCAGAAGGCCTGCGCATCTCCGGTGCCCCGGAACAGCCGGTGGGCCTCCCAGCTGATGCGGGTTTCTGGATCAGCCGTGGGGGGAGGCGCTTCGGTCAGGGGACCCAGGGCGGCCTCGAGAAAGCGGGCGTAGGGGTGGTCCCGCACCCGGGAGAGCCCCTCCCGGACCAGGTCCCAGTCCTCACCATCCACGCCGTGGGCCGCCAGGAGTCCCCAGGCCGGCGGAAACTCCGGGAAGGCCTCCACCAGGTTCCGGATGCGGGCCAGCGCCTCGTCGGGCTCGAGGTACACCTCGGCCAACTGGGCCGCCTCAAGCGCGTGCCAGGGTGCGGGGAGGGTTCCCCGGAGGGCCGCCCAACGGCCATGGGCGGGGAGATCGGCCCACTCGAGGGCCATGAGGGCGGCGTTGGAGGCGGCTCGCGCCGCCCAGCCCGGGGCCCGCAGCCGGAGGAAGTGGGCGTGGGCCAGGGTGAAGGCCCGCAGGGCGGTAGCGGGCTCGCAGGCCTCGCTGGCCGCCTGGCCCTGGGCCATCCAGTGGAAGGGGTCTGCGCAGGGGTGGGGTGGGCTTCCCCAGGGGGGATAGCCCTCGACGGGTTCGGCCGCTTCGCCACCCCAGCGCATCCGGAGCCGATCCCAGGTGGGGTGGCCCGAGGCCGGAGGCGGGCTCGGTCGATGCAGGTCCTCCCGCAGGTCTGCCCCCAGGGAAGCCCCCCAGCCCGGCGGGTGGCTGGACGGCAGGCGCAGGTCCAGGACGGCGGCGAGGGCCGCGTCCGGGGGGTGGCCTGAGGCCAGGCCCCGGGGGACCAGGGGCATCAGGCCGTTCGCGGAGGCGCCGAAGCCGCGTCCCCAGGCCCGGAGGCCCGGATCCAGCATCCAGGTGCCGTCATTGAATGTGTGCAGCCATCCGGATCCCCGGAGGGGCGCCAGCTCCTCGGGCAGGGAGGGCAGGACCAGGGGCTCCGCGTGACGCTGGATGGCGGGCCAGGGAAGGCCCGGGTCCATGGGGCCTTCCGGAAGGAGGCGACCCGACGGATCCTGGCTTTTCAGGAGTCGTTCCCACCAGCCTGGCGGCAGGGCCTGCCACTGGGTGCTGACCAGGTCCAGGAAGGGTGGGAGGAGAAGGAGGCCCTCGGCGTCCACGGCCCCGAGGAGGGGGATCCAGCGCAGACGCCGGGGCAGGTCCAGGAGCACTGAGCCCGCGGCCATCCAGGGTGCCCCATCCCCCTCCAGCAGAGCCTCCCAGGCCCAGGCCAGGAGCTCGTCCTCCCGGGGGCCCCGGTGGCCGGCGGGAGCCCCCCCGCTGCCGTGCCGCAGGCGCGCCACCCAGGCGGGATCAGGGCGCGGTTCAAAGGTATCCGGAGCGGCAAGGATGCTGGGGCCCTGGGGTCGTCGAGCAGCCTGTTCCAGGCGCGGCCAGCGGCCCTCCCGGCCCCCCAGCAACCAGGCCTGGGAGATGGCCACCAGGGCCCAGGCCGGATCTCCCCAGCGGCGCCCAAGGTCGAGTCCCCATGGGGCTTGCCAGTGATCGAGCCAGGCCGCCCTCAGCATCCAAGCATTCTCCTCCAGACCTCCCAGAAGCCGGGGAAGGTCTTCGCGACGCACTGGGGATCCAGCAGCTCACCGCCCCAGCGCAGCCCGCCCAGGGCCGCCGCAAAAGCCATGCGGTGGTCATTCCTTGGATTGAAGGGGGGCCGACCCTCGGGCGGAGTACCCGGCCTGACGCGGAGGGTATGGTCCCCGATCACTTCCGCCTGGCCTCCGAGCCAGCGCACCAGCTCCGCCGAGGCCTCCAGGCGGTCGCATTCCTTCAGGCGCAGGGTGCGGAGGCCGCGCAGCTCCGAGGGTCCGGGCGCCAGGGCCGCCAGGGCGGCGAGCACGGGCCCCAGGTCCGGGCAGTCGGTCAGGTCCGCATCCAGGCCCCGCTCCAGCTGTCCCGAAACTTCCAGCGTCTGCGCCTCGGGCCAGTGAATTCTGCATCCGGCGGAGGCCAGGATGGCCACCAGGGCCCGATCCCCCTGTGTGTCCTCCGGGTCGAGGGGTCCCACCCGGAGGCTCCGCCCCGTGGCCGCGGCGGCGCCGAGGAAGGCCGCGGCCCCGCTCCAGTCTCCGGGCAGCTCCAGGTCCCGCGGGGCGAGGGAGCCTCCTGGAATCCGCCACTGCCCGGGCTCCAACTCCGCCGCGCAGCCGAAGCGCCTGAGCCACTGGGTGGTGAGGACCAGGTAGCTGGGGCTGGCCACGTCGCTCCAGGTGAGCAGGCTGGGCTCAGGCAGGGCGGCGGCGGCCAGGGCCAGCCCTGACAGGAACTGGCTGCTGAGGCGGGCATCCACCCGAAGCTCCAATCGAGGCGGGCAGACCGGGGCCGGATCGAGCCAGGCGCCGCGGGCATCCGGGGACCACCCCGCCCCCAGGTCCTGAAGGGGATCCAGCAAGGGTCCCAGGGGCCGCTCGAAGAGGCGGGAGTCCCCCTCCAGGCGAAGCCGCCCCTTGGCCGCAAGGGCGAGCCAGGGCAGGAGGAAACGGAGGGTGGTGCCGGAGGCTCCAAGCCAGAGGGGCTCCAGGGCCTGGGGCCGAGCCCCCCCCTCGAGCGACCAGACGCCAGCCGCCTCATTCAGTGGGAATCCAAGCCCCCGCAGGGCCTGCCGCATCCAGCGGGTGTCTTCGGCCTCCAGCCCCCCGCGGAGATGGCTCCCTCCCGGTGCCAGGGCGGCCAGGAGCAGGGCCCTGTTCGTGATGGACTTCGATCCCGGGACCTGCACGGGACGCAGGAAGGTGGGGGAAGCGTGGGTGTTGTCTTTGGGCAGTGACAGGGACATGAGGGCAGGGTGCCCCGGGCCGGGCCCCACCGCAACAAAAGATCAGCTGATGTTTTCGAAGATCGGCTTGGTGATGCGCTTGTCGGTCTCAAGGGTCCACTTGTAGACCCCGTAGAAATCAATGGTCTGCCGGTAGTGGAGGACGATGGTGCAGGTTCCGCCACCCTCCCCCCCACTCTTGGAGATGCGGATCGCGTTCTTGTCGGTCAGGGCCTCGATGATTCCCAACTCCTTGGCCTTCTGCCGGACCTCCCGGTCGATGACCTCGATGGGCCGCTTGCTGGCATCGCTGGCGGCGAAATCGCAGGCGTCGATGAGTTCGCTGTTGGCGTAATAGATGGGGACTGCCTTGTAGGCAGTGGCCCCCAGGGTACCCAGGACCAGCATCGAGACGATGCATCCGATCTTGCCTTCACCACGTTGATGCTGCATGGGTTCCTCCGCTTCACTTCAGGTCCGCCATCGCCTGTTTGGCCAAGGGTGCGACCAGGGGGCCCTCGGGACCGAGAAGGGTAGCCTGAGGATACTTCAGGGCCTGGCCGAATGCCTGCATGGCTTCGGACTGATAGCTGTTGCCCAGGTGGAGGAAGCAAAGCCCTGTGTGATAGTCGATGGTGCCCTGGCTGACTCCGCGGATGGCACTGAGCTTGGCATCCCGCAGGAGCTCGATGGCCTTGTCGTACCGCCGGAACTGCATGAGGACGATGGCCAGGTTGAGCTTGACCAGGTTGGCCTTGTCTCCCTTGGCGCCGACCAGTTCCAGGCGAAGCTGGGCGAGTTCCGCCGGGTAGCAGAGCCCCCCGGAGCCCAGGGGGACCTCCAGGGACTCCAGCTGGATCGGCAGGGTCGCCTTCCCGCCATCCTGCAGGATGGACACCGATTCTTTGGAGGCCCCGAGCAGGTTCTGGAGGTCCTGGGCCGAGGCCACGGGTTTCCCCTGGGCCTGGAGAATGGGTCGGCCGACCTGGAGGCCGGCCTTGATCGCGGATTCGGAAGCGGCAACCACCCAGGGGCCGGGTTCACCGGGGATGTCCAGGACCGAGAGGCCCAGACCCGGCTGCTGGATGGACGGCACCTCGTTCAGGCGCGCCACCAAGGAACCCAGCGGATCCTGTTCCAGGGGTTTCACCACGAGGCTTTCCTCTTCGCCGTCCAGGGTGGCTACGGTGATTTCCACACGGTGGGTGACCTTGTCCGGGACGGGTCGGGCCATCAGCACCAGTTCGGCTTCCCGAGTGGCCTTCAGGCGGGCCATGGCCGCGGCCGCAGCTTCACCCGCATGGGCAGACAGGAAGGTCACCTGCTGCAGACGGTCGCCCAGGGATTCGAGCTGGCCCTGGAATCGCGCGCGGCCGGTGAAGTCGCCCCCTTCGAGGCCCAGGAAAGCCAGGCGCGGTTTCGGACGCACCTCCAGGCTGAGGCTCTTGCCCTCCTCCACGGTGAGGCGTCGGGAGAAGGCTCCGAGGGGGAACCGCACGAGCAGGTCGTAAGGGCCAGAACAAACCGAGAGGTTGGCCACGGGCAAGGGGCCGCGACTTTGGCCGGAGAGAACAAGCTCGCCGCCGGGCCAGGGAGAACTCACGGACAGGGTGCCCTTGGAGGGGTCGAGGCGGATGGGCTCGAGGGTATGGTCCGCGGGGGGCGTTGCGAATTCGGGCCCCAGCTCGAGCACCTTGGGGCGGAGGCAGGCGGCCCGCAGTTCGAGACGGTGCTTTCCTGGAGAGAGCTGGGGAATGATGAAGGGTGCCGACAGCTCCTCGGGCCGCAGGCCCAGGGGCTGGGCCAGGGCGGCGGCCTCGGGCCCCGACTTCCCGGTGGCGAATCCCAGGCTCTGGCCATCCAGCAGGACCTCGACCTCGCTGGGCTGAACATAGAGGGTGATGGCCGAGGAGGTTCGGGTCAGGCTGAAATCCGCAGCCTTCACGTCATGGGGGCCCAGTTCCAGGAGGACCTCCGAAGTGGTGTGGCCGGGCCTGGAGTAGGTGAGCTTGTGGCTTCCGAAGGGAAGATACCTGTGCAACAGGGGAGAGCCGGGCTTGCCATCCACGAGCAGTCGGCCCCCCTCCGGCGAGTAGCTCAGCTTGACGAGGGCGTACTTCTCGCCCCTCAGGCGATCGTAGAGGGCCAGCAGACGCTGGGAGGTCAGGGCGCGATCGAGTTCGAAGTCAGGGTTCAGGTCCAGGAGCGCCTGGAAGCGCACCTGGGTGCGGGCCTTGTTCTGGGCGCTTCGGTCATCGAGGACGGCGAGCCAGTTGTAGCTTTCACAGAGAACCTGGACCCATTCGGGCCCGAGCTTGGCGGCCCGCGGGGCGAGGGCGGCCACCACGCCGTCGAAGCGGGCTGTGGCGCCCTCCCGGTCCCCCTGCGTGGCCCAGAGGGCCTTGGCCTGGAGAAACGCATCGTTGAGGGCCGGGTCCTGGCCCCAGAGGGTGGCGCACATGAGCGGGATGAACAGCAGGTGTCGGAATCGCATGTCAGTTCAGTCGGAGGAGAAGGTCGTTGCGGCGGTCGCAGAGAATCACGCCGCCGGAACGGTCCAGGGCCAGGGAGGTGATATTGCCGCTGATTCCAAGGCTCTTGAAGGTGGCCTGCCGAAGGAGGGCGCCATCGGGGCCGAGGATCAACACCCCTTGGCCGAAATCAGAGCCTTCCACCAGGGCGGCCACCTGACCGGCCCCATCCGAGGCCAATGCAACCACCTTCCTGAAGGGACCCGGTAGATCCTGGCCGTAGGGCACGACGATGCGGGGCTGGCCCTCGGCATCCAGGTAGAGCAGTTTCCGGTCGGCATCCGAGGCGACGACCACGCCCCCGGTGGGAAGCGGGGCCAGGGCATTGACCGTGGGGGAAGCCAGGCTTCGGGATTCGCCACCGCGGTTGAACACGGTGATGGCCGGGGTCCGGGCATCCGCCACCCAAAGGTCGCCCCAGTGATCCAGGGCCGCCCCCGAGATGGCCCCAAGGGGCCCCAGGGGCTGCGGGGTGGTGGCGTCCTCCCGGAGCAGACCATTCTTCGAGAGCGTCCACACCGCACCGGCCGCATCGGTCAGCAGCACCTGCGTGCCCGGCGCCGGCGGGCCCTGTGGCACCAACTCGTCGCCATGGAGGCGAAACACCCGGTCCAGATCCTTCTGGAAGATCAGCAGGTCGCCATCGGGAGTGAAGGACAGGAGGGTGGGGGTCTTCAGCCACTTGGTCCGGCCCGAGGGCCAGGGCCCCTCATTCCTGAGGAGAGGCTTCTGAAGCCGCTGCTTCACGCGGAGCGCCATGCGCCAGGCTGCTTCCTTGGCCTCTGCCGCCTGGGGGAACTCGGTCCGGAGACGCTGAAGCATCCGTAGGCAGCCCGGCAGGTCCTGCATGAGGTCGAGAGTCTCGGCGGCCTCGAGCATGGCGCGGGGCGCCACGGCGGAGCCGGAATGGAGGCGGAAGGCATCGATGAACTGCTGGAGTGCACGGCTCCATTGGCCCTGGTCCCGCCAGGCCTGTCCGAGATGGAGGCACGCTTCGGCGCAGGCAGGGTCACCGGGGAAGAGGTCGATGACGCGATCGAACTCCGCCATGGCGTCCTTCAGTTCGGCGGGGCGGCGGGCCAGCCCCTTCAGGAGGACGCCCCGCAGGAGCAGTCCCTCGGCGGCCTCCGGCGACTTGATGTAGTCGGTCCGCAGGCGCTCCAGGTAGGGCATGGCGGCGTCGGGCTTGTGCTCGATCTCCAGTTGGTAATGGGCGATCCTGAGCAGCACCATGGACGCATAGGCGCTTTGGGGAGTGGTCTGGAGCAGTTGCTCCCAGGTGTCCAGGGCTTCCTTGTAGGCCTTGGCCGCGTAGGCCCGCTCGCCACTTCGGTACAGGCGCTCGGCCAGACCGCCGTCGGGCGGCTGCGTCTGGGCCAGGGCCGGCAGGACGCACAGGAGTGCGGCCGGGGGACGGAGCCAGGGAGACAGGACAAGCATGGAGGCCTCGGATCAGGAAAGCATACCCGCCGTGGGACCGGGTCAGGGTTCCAGCGCCTTCAGGAGAGCTTCGGGGGCGAAGGGTTTGTAGAGGGTACCCAGGAGCCAGGGTTCGCCCGGACTGGTGTCGCGGGCCGCCGTGGCCAGGAGAATCTGGCGGCACCGCCGCGTTTCAACCTGCAGTTTCAACCATGGCCTGAGATCGCCCATGCTGTCGGTCTGTTCAGAAATGAGCAGGTCCACGGGATGCTCGGACAGCATGGGGCCCGCTTCTGTTCTGCTGGCGGCCTCGCGGACTTCCCACCCCTGGGAGAGGACCGCCAGCAGCCGCTTGCGGAAGAAGGCGCTGGGTTCAAGGAGCAGGATCGTGTGGATGGGCGGCCGGCGGCCGATATCGGCTTCGTCCAGGCCCAGCGAGAAGAGGGCCTCCTTCGCGGCGCTCCGCAGGCCCAGACCGGTGGCCCGGTTGAAGACATCCTTCAGCGGTTCCACCAGACTCGCCTGGCGGGTGAGGCCGCCAACCTCGCACAACCGGGCCAGTTCCCTCCAGTCCTGGTCCTTGCGCTCGAGTTCCCCGAGCAGAAATTCCGCGATTTCCACGGCCAGCTCAGCGCGGAGGATGAACTCGGGGTCCTGAAGGGATTCCCGCAGCGCCAGGAGGGCGGGCGCACGGCCTGGACCCTGCGGGGGGACCTCCTTCAGCTGGGCCCGGATCTTCTCTTCGCGACTCGCGATGTGGCCGAGGCTGGTGCTGCGCCGCCCCAGCTCCTTGACCACCGCCGCGACCCGGTCGTTGGTGTCCCGATCCCAGTCGCCCTTGGTGCGGAGGTCGAAGAGGAAGTCGGAAAACGCGTCCTTCAGTCGGGCGTAGAGGGCCTGGTCGAAGCAGTACAGGTTCTGGGTCGCGAGGATCGCACGGAGGCGCTGCCCTTCTCCCTCGCGGTCATCACAGCAGCGCCCGATGAGTTGTTCCAGGGCCGGGAGGATCTCCTGGGGCAGGGGTCGCTCGAAGCCCGGAAAGGTGGCCAGCAGCCCCTCGAGCGCCCTGATGAGCACGAGGGGCAATTTGAGGTGCGCGGACTTGGCGAGCAGGCCCAGCCCCGCCTCGGGAGTGGCGAGTTCCGCCAGGGCCTCCACCAGGGCTTCCTGAAGCCGGGCCGGCTTGCCGTCGTGCAGGAGATCGAGCAGCACGGCGCTGGCCGAGGGACTGCGGATGGCCCCCAGGGCTTCCACCGCCTCCAGCAGCAGGTCATCCCTGACATCGCTCTTGAGGAAGGCCACCAGGGGTTCGGCCGCAGCCTTGGTCCCGTTGACGGCAAAGATCCGAAGGGCCATGCGGACCTGGTCGGGCTTGCCGGACCGGAAGCGCTCCATGACCGCCGGGAAACTGGAGGGCAGTTTCCCGAAATGATGAATGGCCCGCTGACCGACTTCGACGATGGCATCCTGCATGGCACGGAGGAAGAAGGGCACCAGCGCATCCTCCTCGCGGGCCCCCAGCACGTCCAGGCAGGCCGACCGGCGCTTGGGATCCGACACTGCGAGGATCAGGTCCAGGGAGGCCTCGTCGGTCGCAGGCACCAGGCGGCAGAACGCGTAATCCAGCCCTTCACTGCGGGCGAACCCCCCAAAGGCCCTCAGAAGCACCGGGACCACCGCGGCCGGGGCGAGGGGACCCTCGGTGACCTGGCGCACAATGCATTCGCAGACCTGATCCAGGATGGCGCCCAGGACGGCCTGCTGTTTGGCGGTGGAATGCTGGGTTTCGGTCACCATCGCGCTGAATCGGGCGACCTTCCCTTCCACCAGGAGGACCAGGGCTTCGGTGAGGAACCGCTCATAGGGGCCGCTCGAATGTTCTCGGAGCATTTCCACATGGGGAAGGGGGTTGCCGCCTTCCTCCGCCGCGAAGGCCCGCTGCATGTCCCGCACGGTCTGCTCGTGGAGGCCTCCCATGCGCTCTGCCAGGATCCTCGCCAGGTCGCTCTTGGCGGAGGTTCGCGCGCCAGTCTGCAATCGGTGGGTCAGGTCATCGAGGGATTCGAGGTCCTCCAGGGTCTGAACGGTCTCCTGGAACAGTCCAAGGAGCAGGGGTCCCGGGGCGTCACCAGGCAGCTCGGCCACGGCCCGAAGCAACAGTCTTGTTACGAGAGGATCGGCGCCGGCCAGAGCCTCCCAGAGCATGGGGAGGTCCTCGGGCGTGGCCAGCATGGCCAGACCCCGGGCGCCCTGGTGCGCCAACCGGGAGTTGGCCTCGCCTTCCAGGAGGCGGCCCAGGTAGAACGACAGGGACTGCTGCGAGTCGGTGGCGCCCAATTCCCGACGCAGGATCAGCTGCCGGTCAGGGTCCGTCCGCAGGACGGACAGCCGCTGGAGCGCCTCCAGGGCCGATCGGATCTCAAGGCGCCCCAGGGCGAGACAGCCTTCATCGAACACACCGAGATCCGCTTCCTGCTGGAGGGCCTGGAACAGCCATGGCACCCATTCCGGCCAATCAAATTTCGAGGTGAGCCCAAGAATGAGGCGTTTCTGTGCAAGGGAAGTGGAGGGTTTGACCAATCGGGCCCCGAGCTCGGGCAGGGCCATCTGGCGCAGCTGTTGAAGCAGTTGATAAAGCCGGATTTGGGAGGCGGCATCCGCGTCCGAGTGGTTCCCGAGCCACGCACGAAGTTCGTCCAGGGGGGTCATGGGTATGTGTCGAAGGGGCGCGGCCATCCTGTTCCCATCGGCCGGTCTTCTCCCAGGGTCAAGAACCACGCTTTTCGCCGAAAGTGATAGCGTCTTGCCATGCGCGCCCTGGCTCCATACCTCCTGGCCCTCGCCCTCCAGGCCCAGGCTCCGGCCTTCCTGGATCAGCTGCCTCCGGCGGCCCGGGCGGAAGCCCAGGACATCATGACCCGGGCGGACTTCATGTTCGAGACCCAGACTCAGCCCAAACACGTCCGTCTCGCCACCATGGAGAAACTGTTCGATCATCCGGTCCTGGGGGCCGCCATGTGGCGTTACTGCCGGTTCGTTCCCGCCTTCTACGCCTTCCTCCATCCGGATGGTGCCTGGAGCATCGACGATACCCGAGGCCTGCGCGGGACCCTGCGCCTGATCTATCGGCGTCCGGGACACCGGGTGTACCTGGTGGAAGGCCGGGCCGAGCGGGGACGCTTGAAGACGCCCTTTCCCGTGGGCGCGAGGATGCTCACCTCCTATCGCTACTGGGAAGGCAAGAACGGCTTTGAAAGCCGCCTTCAGACCTGGACGGCCCTGGATTCCGCCCTCCTGGGTGTGCTGGCGCGCCCCTTTCGCGGTTACATCAAGGGTCGCCAGGACGAATTCATCGCCTACATCAATGGGAATGTCGCCACCTTCGGCGAATTCGCGGAGCTGAACCCCCGCGATTTCCAGGGTCCGCTCAGGCGGGACGGAGACCCCATGGCCCTGAGGGAGTTCGAAGCCCTCTTTCCGGGACAGTGATGGGCTATCCGTTTGCAGCCTCCCTCCGGGCCCTGGTCCGGCCCGGCGCGGCCTTCGACTCGCCACCACCCACCCTGGGCCGAGCGGTCCGGGACATGGCCATGGTGTGGCTGCCCCTGGCACTGGCGAACACGGCCTGGACCCTTTGGCGGGCACTGGGCACCTACGACCTGCTGAGGAGGGGGGGCAGCCCCTTTGGCCTCCTGGATCGCCTGGGCATGGATCCGGCAGAGGTCCGCGACCTGATCGCGATGCTGCCCGCCCCCCCGGGGTTTGGCCGGGTCTGGCCATGGCTGCTGCTGGTGGTGCCGCTGGGGGTGTTCGGGACCTGGCTCCACCATGCCTTCTGGGACCACCTGGGCCTCTGGCTGCTGGGGGGCCTCAAGGCGCGAAGGGGATTCCGGACCAGCCTCCTGGCCGAGGCGGAGGCCCTGCGCATCGCCGCGGTGGGGACCCTGCTGGGGTTCCTGGGCTATGTTCCGGTCCTGGGGGGTGTGCTGGCCCTGCCCCTGCTGGTACTGGATGGCTATCTATGGCTCTTCCGCGGGTTCGCCCTGGCTGCCCGCCATGGCTGCGCGCCCTGGCGGGGCCTCGCAGCCACCGCGGTGCACGCGGTGCTGCTCGGATGCTTCGTCCTGGCACTGGTCACCCTGATGCTCCTCATGGTCCGGATGGCGGCATGAGGCGGATCCCCTGGTTCGCCCTGGCCGCCCTGGGGGCTGGATTCGCCGCCTGGCTGGCCGCCATCCTCGAACCGGTGGCGGGCCTGCTCCCCCAGTGCGCCTTCAAGCACCTGACGGGTCTGGCCTGTCCCACCTGCGGGATGACCCGCTGCCTGGAGGCCCTGGGCCGTTGGGACTGGCCGGCGGCTTTCCACTGGCACCCGGCCGTGGCGGCCTGCGCAGCCCTCCTTCCGGCCCTGGCGCTCTGGGACCTCCGCCGGGCCTGGCGAGGCGATTCCTACCCCCGACTGCCCGACGCACCGGCCGCCCGGGTGGTCCTCTGGCTGATCCTGCTCGGAGTCTGGGTCCTGCAGGCGGCGCGGGGGATCTAGGCGCCTGTCCAAGCCTCAGTCGGCCCTCGAATCTTGAACAGGCTCCCAGGGTCCGGTATGCATCAGGTCGCCCTTCGGTCATGCTTTGGACACGCATCTCCGGAGTCCCGCCATGTTCCAGCAAATCCTGGATCAGCTCATCGAACGAGTGCCCGAGGCACTGGCCGCGAGCTTCAACGACCGGGACGGCGATCCCATCTGCACCCGCACCATCCAGGTGTCCAACGAGGGCCTCCAGCTGCTGGGCGCCTACCAGCACGTGGTGAAGCGCCATCTCGGACAGGCCGTGGAGGAGTTCGACCGGGGAGAGATCAAGCAGGTGGCCTTTGCGACCGATGTGCACTGGATCCTGATGATGGGAGCCAAGGAGCAGTGCACCCTGGTGCTGGTGATGCAGCGGGAAGGCCTGCTGGGCCGGGCCCGTTTCCACATGGAGCGGACCATCGAAGCCTTGAACGACGAACTGTAGGGAGCTCCTGATGGAACGGTTCATCGGCCTGGCCGGCATCGTGGCCTTCGTGGCCTTGGCCTACCTGCTTTCGCACAAGCGGAGCGCCATCCACTGGAAGACCATCGCCTGGGGCCTGGGCCTGCAGTGGATCTTCGCCCTCGTCGTGCTGAAGGGAACGGCCATCTCGGGAGCCCTGTCCTTCCTCCCCTTTCCGAAGGGGGGCGGGTGGGTGGTTCTCGTCCTGATGTTCGCGCCCATCCTGCTCAAACAGGCTGCCTCCATTGATAACAAGGCCTTCAACTGGGCCGTCTTCGGGATTGTCGTCGTAGGCCTCCTGAGGGGTGACCTGGTCGGTTCCTCCTTTGACCAGATGCGGATCGTCGTCGAGCACCTCATGGCCTATGCGCACGAGGGCGCCAGCTTTGTCTTCGGCCCCCTCTCTGACGGCTCCGGAGGGCCGGTGGGCATGGTGTTTGCCTTTGCGGTGCTGCCCACCATCATCTTCGTGGCTTCGATCTTCGCGGTGCTCTACTACGTGGGGGTCATGCCCTGGGTGGTCCGGGCCGCGGCCAGGGCCATGGGCCGGTTCCTGAAGGTCTCCGGCGCCGAGAGCGTCTCGGTGGCCGCCAGCATCCTCATGGGCCAGACCGAGGCTCCGCTCACCATCCGGCCCTTCCTGGCCGCCATGACCCGCAGCGAGCTCATGGTGATCATGACCGCCGGCATGGCGCACGTCTCCGGGAGCATCATGGTGGCCTACGTCCAGGTTGCCCATGTGGACATCGTGCACCTGCTCACGGCCGTAATCATGACGGCTCCGGGCGCGGTGATGATGGCGAAGATGCTGGAGCCCGAGACGGAAACCCCCGCGACCGCAGGCGGGATCAAGGTGGACATCCCCAACCATGATGCAAATGTGCTCGACGCGGCGGCCCGGGGAGCCTTCGAAGGGGGGCAACTGGCTTTCAACGTGGCGGTCATGCTCATCGCCTTCATTGCGCTCATTTATCTGATCAACGGGGTGATGAAGGCCCTCCATCCCGGATTCAGCCTGGAATTGATCCTCGGCTGGATCTTCAAGCTTCCGGCCTTCCTCATGGGCGTTCCCTGGGCGGAGGCGGGCCAGGTGGGAGGACTGCTGGGCAAGCGCATGGTGGTGAACGAGTTCGTGGCCTTCCTGGACCTGGGGCGGATGACGGCCCTTTCCTCCAAGGCCAAGCTCATCGCCACCTTCGCCCTGTGCGGCTTCGCCAATTTCAGCAGCATTGCCATCCAGGTGGGCGGCATCGGCGCCCTGGTGCCCGAGCGGCGCGGCGACCTGGCCCGGCTGGGCTTCAGGGCCATGCTGGCCGGCACGCTGGCGAATTTCCTCAGCGCCTGCATTGCAGGTGTTCTCACCCAGTAGGAAAATAAACTTGTCATTACAATCTCCAGTCCCGGGGGCCCGCCGCCGATAAGCGGATTCATGGAGGCCCTCATGGCTAGGTACCGCTTTGCATGTCTGACGCTCGCCCTCGCCGCGGGGACTCTCGTGGCCGGGGACTATGATGCGCTCATGGGGGCGGTGAAAAAGTCATGGCCGCACTGCAAGACCCTGGCGGTGGTCTGTGATTCCAACGGGAGCAGGGCCGCCCTGAGCGCGCTCACGGGCGCCGCCGGCGGCATGAATCTGATGGTCGTGGATGTCAAGGGTCCCCAGGACATGGGCAAGGCCGTTGGCACCCTGTCCGGGCGGAGGCCCGACGCCATGATCCTCCTGGCGGGTGATCATGTGGCCGGGGACGGATCCTCGGCCGCCACCTTCCTGATCCAGCGCATGGCCGCCATCAAGGTTCCGACGGCCGCCACCACGGAGGCGGGGATCAAGCAGGGCGCGGCCCTGGGGATCGGGCCTGGCACCGGGGGCAAACTCATGTCCAACGCCAAGGTGGCCGCGGTGGCCGGGGTGGCGGTGCCCGTGGGTGCCGTCACGCTCTGACACCCTCGGTCCTCGACCTCAGGGTCAGTGGATGATTTCCAGGTCCGGCCGGCCCTCGTGGGGCGGCTCGATCCCGCGCCAGCCCCACCTCCAGGCGAGATTCATGGCCAGGGCCAGGGCCACATAGAGGGCGCAGAACCCCACCAGGAAGGTCTGCTGGAAGAGGATCAACAGGGCAAAGAACACCACGATCATGAGGCTGGTGACCATGGCGGTGCGCGGGTTGGTGGCGCGCTTCTTGAAGCTCGGGAACCGGAGGGTCGAGACCATGAGCAGTCCGACGAGGAACAATTCGGCGGCAAACCCATAGGCCTGGACGGCGGTGCTGGGTGGGGTCGGGTGCCATATGATCACGGATGCCACGCAGGCGGCCCCGGCCGGGATGGGGAGGCCCATGAAAAAGCGGGAGTCCACGGAGCCGACCTGCACATTGAACCGGGCCAGGCGTAGGGCGCCACAGGCGATGAAAACAAAGCAGGCGGCCCAGCCTGCGGCCCTCAGGTGAGAATCATGGATGCCCAATTGGAAGAAGCCGTAACGGTAGGCCAGGATGGCCGGGGCCATCCCGAAGCTGACCACGTCGGCCAGGCTGTCCAGCTGCACGCCGAATTCCGTGGCCGTGTTGGTGGCCCTGGCCACGCGGCCGTCCAGTCCGTCGAAGACGCCCGCCAGCACGAGAAGCCCGGCCGCCCACAGGAAATAATGCTCAGGTGTGGCCCCGGCGGCGTTGATGGACATGACCACGCTGGAGAAGCCGCAGAACACCGAGGCCATGGTGATGCTGGAGGGCAGGACGAACATGGAGCGGCGCACCACGCGCTTCCGCCGGGCGCGGCGTTCTTCGGGACTCAGACGGGGTCGCATGGCGACAGTTTCTCATATCCCGGGCACCTGGGGGTGGCCCCGTGCCAGGGGGTATTCTGGCGGAGGCGGGAGGCCTCGATTCCCGGGTTCAGTTTCGACGAGGAAGGAAGGCGATGAAGCAGGTGGTGGTGATCGGCGGCGGACATGCCGGAATCGTCCCGACTCCGCGGTGCGGCGAAGCGGAGCGCGGGAGCGGGGGACTGGATGTCCCCCGCGATAGGAGGGAGGCCTCGATTCCCAGGGTCAGGGCGGACGAGGAAGGATGGCGATGAAGCAGGTGGTGGTGATCGGCGGCGGACATGCCGGAATCGAGGCCGCCCATATTGCAGCCCGGATGGGCATGGCGACGACCCTGCTCACGATGAACCTCGACCAGATCGGCCAGATGAGCTGCAATCCCAGCATCGGGGGGGTCGGGAAGGGCCACATGGTGCGCGAATTGGACGCCCTGGGTGGGGCCATGGGGCGGCTCATCGATGCCACCGGAATCCATTTCCGGATCCTGAATGAAAGCCGCGGCGTGGCGGTGCGCGGCCCCCGGGCCCAGGCTGACAAGGTGAAGTACCGGATCGCCGCCAGGCGGCTGCTGGAACGCACCGAACACCTGAAGCTCCGGCAGGGAACCGCAGCCTGTCTGCGCTGGCAGGAAGGAACCAGGATCTTGACCGGGGTGGAACTGCTGGATGGATCGGTGCTGCCCTGCGATGCGGTCGTGGTCACCAGTGGCACCTTCCTCCATGGCCGGATCCTCATCGGCGATCGCAGCCTGGAGGCAGGCCGGGCCGGTGAGCCCGCCAGCACCCATCTTGCGGAGCAGTTCCAGGCGCTCGGCCTGCGTCGACGTCGGTTGAAAACGGGCACGAGCCCGCGTCTGGCCCGGGCGAGCATCGATTTCTCGAGGCTTCAGGTCCAGCCGGGCGACGATCCCCCGAGGCCCTTCAGCTTTTTCAGTGGGGGGATTCCGCAGCCCCAGGTGCCCTGCCATATCGTCCACACCACCCCGGAAACCGAATCCACCGTGAGGGACAACCTCTCGAAATCGAGCCTGTACGGGGGCCACATCGAGGGGATCGGGCCGCGCTACTGTCCCTCCATCGAGGACAAATTCGTGAAATTCCCCGACAAGGGCAGGCACCAGATCTTCGTGGAACCCGAGAGCCTGGAGACGGAAGAGATCTACTTGGCGGGCTTTTCCACGTCCATGCCCACGGACATTCAGCTCCGGATGGTGCGGACGCTGCCGGGCTTCGAGGCGGCGGAGATCCTGAGGCCCGGCTATGCGATCGAGTACGACAGCTTCGACCCCCTGCAACTCCGCCGCGACCTTTCCCTGGAGGGTCTGGACGGGGTCTGGTTTGCGGGCCAGATCAATGGCACCACAGGCTATGAGGAGGCTGCCGGCCAGGGCCTCCTGGCCGGGATCAACGCGGTGCAGTGGCTTCGGGAACGGGACCCCGTCGTCCTGGGTCGTGACCAGGCCTACATTGGCGTGATGATCGATGACCTGGTCACCAAGGGCACCGACGAGCCCTACCGGATGCTCACGGCCCGGGCCGAACACCGGCTTGGACTGGCCTGCGACCTCGCCGACGGTCGCCTGCTGGCCGTGGCTCGCGAAGTGGGAGCCCTCGATCCCGCGGAACTTTCGCAGTCAGCGGCCAAGGCGGCCCGCCGGGAACGGGTCAAGGAGCAGTGCGGCGAGGCCTGGGTGGCCCAATCCAGCCCATTCGGGCCCATCGCAGCCAGGGCAGGGATCCGGATGGAGGCGGGCATGTCCCTGGCGGAGCTGTTCCGCCGCCAGCAGATCGGCATCCCCGAGGCGGAGGCCTGCCTGGCCCTCCTGGAGGGATGGGACGCGGCCCAACCCGGCTGGGACCCCCCCCGGGAGCGGGATCTGCTGCTCTTCGACCTCCGGTATGCCCCCTACCGGGACCGGGAGGCCAAACTCCTGGAGGGCCATCGGGCCTGGGACCATGTGCGGATCCCCTCAGACTTCCGGGTGGAGCAGATGCGCGGGCTTTCAAGGGAAATCATGGAAAAATTGACCTTGCATCGACCCGAGACCCTGGGCCAGGCCAGTCGGATCCCGGGGGTCACCCCCGCGGCGGTGACTTTGCTCCACTTGCTGATACATCGCCATCAGGGCATATGATTCAGTGGTTATTATTCCTTGAACTTCCATGTAACTGGAAGCTTATCCTTGAGCCTCCGGTACCGTGGAGACACCCATGCCACTTCCACCCGTTTTGCCAGACAAGGCTCAGCCCTTCGTTCGGATGCTGAAGATCGGGCAGCTGGCCTCCCGGTCTGGCCTCACGGCCCGCAACCTGCGCTTCTACGCCGATGCGGGTGTGTTCGGCGAATTGCCGCGGTCCCCGAAGGGCTACCGGCTCTTCCCTTCCGAAGCGGTGCACTGGGTCAGGATCCTCCAGGCCTCCCAGGCCGCGGGATTCAGCCTGGATGAAATCCAGGAATTGCTCAGGGCCCTCCGCCAGGACAGCGTGCCCTGCCAGCACGTCCGGGAGGCCCTGGAGAACAAGCTTGGCGCCCTGGAGACCAAGCTGACCGAGATCCAATTGCTGGTGGAAATCCTGCGCACCACCCTCGGCACGCCTGATGGCCAGAGCAGCGAGCTCGGCTGCAACCTCATGGACATCCTTCTGGCTGAGGCGACGCGCCTGCCGGCCCTGGCAAGACATCGGGCCTGAGGCCCCTGGAGGCAGTGATGACAGACCTGGTCTATCGCGTGAACGGCATGACCTGCGGTGGTTGTGCCAAGCATGTGGAGAAGGCGCTACGGGCCGTGGCTGGGGTGACCACCGTGAGGGTGGATCTGGCCCAGGGCACCGCCACGGTGGAGGGGGCGGTCACCTTCGAGGCCTTGGCCACCAGCGTGGGCGCCGCTGGTTATGAACTGATCGCCCCGGCCTAAACCGCCGCCGGAAGGAGTGTCGGTTGAGCCAGCAGACCTATACGGTGTCAGGCATGACCTGCGCTGCCTGCGTGCGCCACGTAGAGAAGGCCCTCGCCGCTGTTCCAGGCGTCACCACCGTCTCGGTAAACCTAGCCACCTCCCGGGTGCGGGTGGAGGGAACAGCCGCCTTTGAGGCCATGGCGATCCAGGTCGAGGACGCGGGCTATGGCCTGGGCCGGATCGAGGCGGAACCTCCGGGAAGCGAGGACCTGCAGCCAGCTCTGCGCCGGATGTGGCTCGCCCTGGTCCTCACCACGCCCCTGCTGGTGGCGATGGTTCCGGGACACAGCCTGCGCCTTCCGGGGTGGCTGCAGGCCGTGTTGGCCACGCCAGTGGTGTTCGGCGCGGGGCTCGGGTTCTTCAGGCGGGCCGGGCGCCAGGCCCTGCACGGGCAGGCGTCCATGGACACACTGGTCGCGCTCGGAGCTGGCATCGCCTGGGCCTTTGCCGTCGGTGAGTGGTGGGGTGGCGCCAACCATCTGAGTTTCGAAACCGCCTCAGCCCTGGTGGCCTTCCTCTTGACTGGGAAGTATCTCGAGGCCCGGGCCAAGTCGCATGCGACCGATGCGTTACGGGCGCTCCTTGCGCTTGCTCCACCCACGGCCCTTCGGATCGGGGCGGATGGTTCCGTGCTGGAGGTGCCGGTCGCCCGGTTGCAGCCCGGGGACCGCGTCTGGGTCCGTCCAGGGCAGGCGGTCCCCGCCGACGGCCGTGTTGTCGCCGGCCAGGCCGAGGTGGACGAATCCATGCTGACCGGTGAACCGATGCCCGTGCCGAAGGGTTCCGGAGATCCCCTTGTGGCGGGGACAGTGGTCCACGGCTCCATGCTGGAGCAGGAGATTCAGGCCGTGGGGGCCGAAACGCAGCTGGCGCGCATGGCGGCCATGGTGGCCGAGGCCCAGGGTTCCAAGGCACCGGCTCAGGAACTGGCCGACCGGATCAGCGCCGTATTCGTGCCGATCATTCTCACGCTTGCCTTGGCGACCTTCGCGGGCTGGTGGTGGCAGGGGGGTGGTTTCGCGCATGCCTGGCGTCCCGCGGTGACCCTGCTGGTGATCGCCTGCCCCTGCGCGTTGGGCCTGGCCACCCCGGTGGCAGTGATGGTGGGTCTCGGTGCGGCCGCCCGGAAGGGTGTCCTTGTGCGGGATGCGGGCGCCCTCGAGGCCCTGGGCCAGGCCACGGATCTGGTCTTCGATAAAACGGGAACCCTCACGGAAGGCAGGCCCTCCCTGAGGCGTGTGGTCTCCACCGGCTTTCTGTCCGAGGCGGACCTGCTGGGGGTGGCGGCCAGTCTGGAGCGGGATTCGGAACACCCCATCGCCCGGGGGATCCGGGCCGCACATCAGGGGCCGACCGCGGCGGTTGAGGGCTTCCGCACCCACCCCGGCGGAGGCATCACCGGCCGAGTAGAGGGGCGGTCCTGGCGCCTGGGGAGCGCGGCCTTTCTGGGCCTCACAAGCCCGTTCCCCGAAGAAGAAGGTGGCATCGCAGTGGGACTCGCGGACGAGCAGGGTCTCCAAGGCGTCCTGATCCTGGGGGACCGCTTGCGGGAAGAGGCTGCAAGGGTGGCGGGGGAGTTGCGAGGGCAAGGACTGAAGCTCCACCTGCTGACCGGAGACCGGCGAGCCCCTGCCCTCGCCATGGCGGCTGCTGCGGGCATCCCGGAGGTGATTGCCGAAGTGCTGCCTGAGGGGAAACTGGCCCAGGTGAGGGCGATGCAGGCGCGGGGACTGGTGGTCGGCTTCGTGGGAGATGGGGTTAATGACGCCCCGGCCCTGGCGCAGGCGAATTGCGGCATCGCCATGGGCTCCGGGCCGGGCCAGAGAGGTACCGGTGCTGCCATGGCGGCGGCACAGATCGTTCTGCTGCGCCCGGGTTTGGAGCCCATTCTCGAGGCCAGGAAGCTGGCCCTGCGCATCCATCGCGTGATCCGGCAGAATCTGGCCTGGGCCTTCGGCTACAACCTGGTGCTGGTGCCCCTGGCGGCCTTCGGGCAGCTGGAGCGGTTTGGCGGCCCCATGCTCGCCGGAGTGGCCATGGGACTGAGTTCCCTGACGGTGGTGCTGAATGCCCTACGGTTGCGGCGCTAAAGGCCGCGGCAGAGCTCCTTCAGGTAGAGGGTGAGATCGGCCCGCAGGTCCTCCCGCTTGAGGGCGAATTCCACGTTGGCCTTCAGGTAGTCCAGCTTGTTGCCCGTATCGTAGCGCTTGGCCGGGATCTCCGCGGCCACCAGTCTGCCCTCCAGGGCGAGGGCGGCCAGAGCGTCCGTGAGCTGGTACTCCCCGCCCACGCCGGGTTCGAGGGCGGCCAGATGGTCGAACACGCGGGGTTCCAGCACGTAGCGGCCCACCACGGCCCAGCGGCTGGGGGTTTCGGCTGGAGTTGGTTTTTCGACAATGGTTGTCACATCCCAGGCGTTCCTTCCGCCGGCTGGGGCGTTGACAATGCCGTAGCGCGATACCTGCTCCAGGGGCACTTCCTGCACGCCCACTACGGATTTGCCGGTGGTGTGGTAGGCGGAGATGAGGGACTCGAGTGCCGAATCCCCCTCATCGAAGACATCGTCACCCAGGAGCAGGGCGAAGGGCTCCTCACCGACGGTGTGGCGGGCACAAAGCACCGCGTGTCCAAGTCCGAGTGGCTCTCCCTGGCGGACGTAGGCGAACTGGGCCAGGTGGCTGATGCTCTGCACCAGGTCGAGGTCCTCCTGCTTGCCCCTGCGGCGGAGGGTGTCCTCCAGTTCAAACGAAACATCGAAATGGTTCTCGATGGCAGCCTTGCCGCGCCCCGTGACCAGCACCAGGCTCTCAACGCCGGCACGGATGGCCTCCTCGACGACGTACTGGATGACGGGGGTGTCCACGAGGGGGAGCATTTCCTTCGGCTGGGCCTTGGTGGCCGGCAGGAACCGGGTGCCCAGACCCGCGACGGGGATCACGGCTTTGCGAATCGTCTTCATGGCCTCTCCGATGGGCCATGATGGCCTAAGAAATGGGGCCAGATGAAGCTTTGGGGCCCTCTGCGTAAATTTTCTCTTGCATGGAAGCGTGTGGATGTTAGTCTGGATGTCCTGCGCAGTTGAGGCTGCGGGGTGCTGAGGAGGCTGAAAGGCAGCTTCGGGCCATGCGGAGAGCATGGGGGCGTCTTTGA